>OKNF01000043.1_pt1 | contig 41668 bp, 36 predicted proteins | sample 1613121 | NCBI WGS metagenome assembly OKNF01 (sample SAMN04436838, study PRJEB24849) | human gut metagenome | biome: human gut; feature: NICU; material: stool | host: Homo sapiens | place: USA: Saint Louis, MO | collected 2011-09-08
TTTCTCCGGCGATTCAGGCTTCGCTGAACCGCTCAACACCGCGTGGCGTAAGCCGCTGTGCCGTGTCGATGGAGGCGCATTATAGGGAGTAATTCGGGGCTGACAAGTGCTAATTTCAACTTTTTTATCGTTCGCTGAAATTTCGTGCGTAATGTCTGAAAAGCGTGCAAATCATCGATGAAAAGACAAAAAAATGGGCCTGACGGCCCATTTTCTTTATTACGTTTACTGATGAGCGACAATAACGCCATCGCGAACATCGATTTCCACCGTTTTGCCGGGGACCAGTGCGCCGGACAGTATTTGCTGCGCCAGCGGGTTTTCCACCTGTTGCTGGATAGCGCGTTTCAACGGACGCGCACCATAAACCGGGTCGTAACCGTTCTGACCCAGCAGCTTCAGCGCCTCTTCCGTCATATGCACGGTGTAGCCGCGATCTTCCAGGCGTTTGTACAGCCGCTGCAGCTGGATATTGGCTATCGAGGCGATATGCTGCTCGCCCAGCGGATGGAAGACAACAACCTCATCTATACGGTTGATAAATTCCGGGCGGAAGTGATGCCCGACTACCGTCATGACCACATCTTTCATCGCGGCGTAATCCAGCTCGCCGAAGCGTTCCTGGATCAGATCGGAGCCGAGGTTTGAGGTCATAATCACTACCGTATTGCGGAAGTCAACCGTACGACCTTGCCCGTCAGTCAGTCGGCCATCGTCCAGCACCTGAAGCAGAATGTTGAAGACATCGGGGTGCGCTTTTTCCACCTCATCCAGCAGAATCACGGAATAAGGCCGACGACGCACCGCCTCGGTAAGGTAACCGCCTTCTTCATAGCCCACGTACCCCGGAGGCGCGCCCACCAGCCGCGAAACGGCATGTTTCTCCATAAACTCCGACATATCTATACGCACCATGGCGTCGTCGCTGTCGAACAGGAAATTAGCCAGCGCTTTGCACAGCTCGGTTTTACCAACGCCGGTCGGTCCCAGGAACAGGAATGAGCCAATCGGACGGTTTGGATCGGAGAGACCGGCGCGGCTACGGCGTATCGCGTTAGATACCGCCTCGACCGCTTCATTCTGACCGATAACGCGCTGATGCAGTTCCTGCTCCATACGGAGCAGTTTTTCACGCTCGCCTTCCATCATGCGCGCCACTGGAATACCGGTCCAGCGCGCCAGCACGTCGGCGATCTCCACATCGGTAACACGGTTACGCAGCAGGCGCATTGTTTTACCTTCCGATTGCGTCGCTGCCGCCAGCTGTTTTTCCAGTTCGGGGATTTTACCGTACTGCAGCTCAGACATGCGGCCAAGGTCGCCGGAACGACGCGCCTGTTCCAGCGCGATTTTCGCCTGCTCCAGCTCCGCTTTGATCGTTTGGGTGCCGGAGAGGGAGGCTTTTTCCGCTTTCCACTCTTCCTCCAGCTCCGCATACTCGCGCTCTTTCTGGCTGAGTTCGTCTTCCAGCATTTCAAGGCGCTTCTGGCTGGCTTCGTCCGACTCTTTTTTCAACGCCTGCTGCTCCAGCTTCAGCTGGATAACGCGGCGTTCCAGACGATCGAGCGGCTCCGGTTTAGAGTCGATTTGCAGGCGAATGCTTGACGCCGCTTCGTCAATCAGATCAATCGCCTTATCCGGCAGCTGGCGATCGGCAATATAGCGATGCGACAGGGTCGCGGCCGCCACAATCGCCGGGTCGGTGATCTGCACATGGTGGTGCAGTTCATAGCGTTCTTTCAAACCGCGCAGGATGGCGATGGTATCTTCCACGCTCGGCTCAGCGACGAACACTTTCTGGAAACGGCGCTCCAGCGCGGCATCTTTTTCAATATACTGCCGATACTCATCCAGCGTGGTAGCGCCTACGCAGTGCAGTTCGCCGCGCGCCAGCGCAGGCTTCAACATATTGCCTGCGTCCATCGCGCCGTCCGCCTTACCGGCGCCGACCATAGTGTGCAGTTCGTCGATAAACAGAATGACATTGCCTTCCTGTTTCGCCAGATCGTTCAGCACGCCTTTCAGACGTTCTTCGAACTCGCCGCGATATTTGGCTCCCGCCACCAGCGCGCCCATATCCAGCGCCAGCACCCGACGCCCTTTCAGGCCTTCAGGCACTTCGCCGTTGACGATACGCTGCGCCAGCCCTTCGACGATAGCGGTTTTACCGACGCCGGGTTCGCCGATTAATACCGGGTTGTTTTTGGTGCGGCGTTGCAGAACCTGAATGGTCCGGCGGATCTCTTCGTCACGGCCAATAACTGGATCAAGCTTGCCCTGCTCTGCGCGCTCGGTAAGATCGATAGTGTATTTTTTTAGTGCCTGGCGCTGATCTTCAGCCCCTTGATCGTTCACGCTTTCCCCTCCACGCATTTGTTCGATAGCCTTCGTCAGCTTGTCGTTTGTCGCGCCTGCGGATTTCAGCACATCCGCCAGCGAACCGCGTGAGTCAAGGGCAGCCAGAACAAATAATTCAGATGATATAAAGTTGTCGCCGCGCTTTTGCGCCAGCTTGTCGCACAGGTTAAGTACTCGCACCAGATCGGCAGAGGGCTGGACGTCGCCGTCAGCGCCTTCTACCTGTGGCAGACGACTGATAGCCTTCTCTACGCCGTTGCGTAATCCTGCGACATCCACGCCAGCGTTCGTCAGTAACGGACGAACGGTGCCGCCTTCCTGATTGAGCAGCGCGCTCATCAAGTGAAGAGGTTCAATAAATTGGTTGTCGCGCCCAAGGGCAAGGGATTGAGCATCGGCGAGCGCAAGCTGGAATTTGTTAGTAAGACGATCCAGACGCATGATTCCTCCCAATACAGGTCAAAATGCTACTGGAGATGAAATGAGGACGTCCCTCAGAATTTCAAGATGTTTGACCTGTATTATGGTGAAAAAAAGCGCACCCTGGATCGTCTTGTGGCGTAAGGTTATATCAGCCAGATCAAACTTGCCATACGGCCGGTAGTACCGCTGCGTCGCCAGGAGAAAAAATGAGCAGATTCATGCCACGTGCAGCGTCCGCCCCCGCTGATCGAGGCGACGCCCTGCGCCGCTAAGCGCTGACGCGCCAGCAACCAGAGATCGGCGTAAAATTTCTCTCCGCTGGCGCGGAAAGCGCGCTGAGCGGCCGGATCGCGCGTCATAAACGCTTCACGTACTTCCGGCCCCACTTCAAACGCCTCTGGCCCTATTGCCGGACCGAGCCAGACATGAATCTCCTGCGGCGGCGCAGAAAACTGGCTGAGGGTGTTTTCCAGGATGCCCGCGCAGAGTCCACGCCAGCCAGCATGGGCGGCGGCCACTTCTTTGCCGTCGAACGAACAGAACAGAACCGGCAGGCAGTCCGCCGTCATGACTGCGCATACGGCGCCAGGCTGATTGCTCCAGACCGCGTCCGCGCGACGCGTCGCCGTCGGCTGCCCGTCCAGACGCGCCACACCGGTGCCGTGTACCTGTTCAAGCCAGTGCGGCATAGCCGGCAAAGCGGCCATCTCCTTCAGGCGATGGCGGTTTGCCAGCACGTCCTCAGGACGATCGCCGACGTGATCGCCCAGATTCAGCGAATCCCACGGCGCTGCGCTGACGCCGCCCGCGCGCGTAGTGCTGCAGGCGCGAACGGACGCTGGCGCGGGCCAGTCGGGAACAATCAGGTCGCTCATAGCCAGTCCAGCTGATCTTTAAACGCTTCGGTATCGGCTTTCAGCGCGTCTATCAAATCAACCATGTCCTGCGGCAACGGCGCATGCCATTCCATTTCAATACCGGTCACCGGATGGTAAAGACGCAGCATAGTGGCATGCAGCGCCTGACGGTCGAAACCGCGCAGCGTAGCGATAAACGCATCGGACGCCCCTTTCGGCGGACGCGGACGGCCGCCGTAAAGCGGATCGCCCACCAGCGGATGGTTGATATGCGCCATATGCACGCGGATCTGATGGGTGCGTCCGGTTTCCAGACGCAGGCGCAGACGCGTATGGGCGCGGAAATGCTCCATCACGCGGTAATGGGTCACGGCATGCTTGCCCATTGGATGAACCGCCATATGGGTGCGCTTGGTCGAGTGGCGGCTGATCGGCTCATCGACGATACCGCCGGCGGTCATATTGCCAATTGCCACCGCTTCATACTCACGCGTAATTTCGCGCAGCTGGAGCGATTCGACCAGGTGCGTTTGCGCCGGAACGGTTTTCGCCACCACCATCAGCCCGGTGGTGTCTTTATCGAGACGGTGAACGATACCGGCGCGCGGCACGTCGGCGATGGCCGGATAGTGATGCAGCAGCGCATTCAGCACCGTGCCGTCCGGGTTGCCCGCGCCCGGATGCACCACCAGATCGCGCGGCTTGTTGATGACCAGAATATGCTCATCTTCATAGACGATATTCAGCGGGATATCCTGCGCTTCCCAGCGCGTCTCTTCTTCAATCTCTGCCTGTATTGCCACGGCTTCGCCGCCCAACACTTTTTCCTTAGGCTTGTCAGCGATATTACCGTTGACGCTCACCTGACCACCGAGAATCCACTCTTTTATGCGTGAACGCGAATAATCAGGGAACAATTCCGCCAAAGCCTGATCTAAGCGTTGTCCGAGTTGCGATTCGGAAACCGTTGCGGTGAGTTTTACTTGTTGTGCCATAAACAGCTTCTTCGTTAACGTTGGGTTTTCACGGCGATGCCGTTTAATATAATGTGCTATCGTACCTGGTCACTATCGGGAGCTTAACGGACAGCTTCCGCAATAACACACTCTGAGGATAATCAAATCGTCATGACGCGTATGAAATATCTGGTGGCTGCAGCCACGTTGAGCCTGGCTCTTGCGGGTTGTTCAAGCTCTAAGGATCAAGTGCCTGACAGTCCGCCTTCTGAGCTTTATGCGACGGCTCAGCAAAAACTGCAGGACGGTAACTTTAAAGGCGCAATAACGCAACTGGAAGCACTGGATAACCGCTATCCATTTGGCCCTTACGCCCAACAAGTTCAGCTGGATCTGATCTACGCCTACTACAAAAACGCCGATCTGCCGATGGCGCAGGCCGCCATTGACCGCTTTATGCGTCTGAACCCGACACATTCGAACATCGATTATGTTCTGTATATGAAAGGCCTGACGGATATGGCGTTAGACGATTCCGCCCTGCAGGGCTTCTTCGGCATCGATCGCTCCGATCGCGACCCGGAACATGCCCGCGCCGCTTTCCGCGACTTCTCGCAGCTGCTGCGCACTTATCCAAACAGCCAGTATGCGACCGATGCGCGTAAGCGCCTGGTCTATCTGAAAGATCGTCTGGCTAAATATGAGCTTTCCGTGGCGCAATTCTACACGAAACGCGAGGCGTATGTCGCGGTTGTCAATCGCGTTGAACAGATGCTGAAAGATTACCCGGATACGCAGGCGACGCGCACCGCCTTGCCGCTGATGGAAAATGCCTACCGTAAACTGCAGCTGAACGCGGAAGCGGATAAAGTGGCGAAAATTATTGCCGCTAATCAGGCCTGATACGCCGCACGGTTATTCTTTTTTGCGCAATAAAAAAGCAGCCTTTGGGCTGCTTTTTTGCTGTTAAAATCATCGAAAATTTGCGAACTGGCGAAGGTTAACTTATCAAGTGTGCAACCTGAAAAGCCGTTCGACAAGGGAATTCAGCACATTTACCGTAACCCCTCACAGATTTCATTTCCTTGACAAAAAGTGACCTCTCAATGTGACATTGATCACAAAAATATGCTCATTACAGGGTATGCTGAACTTACTACGACGGAAATGACAGAGAGGTAAACCTGATGATTGTGAACATTACCAGCAAACAAATGGAAATCACCCCGGCTATCCGCCAGCATGTCGAAGACCGTCTATCCAAGCTTGAAAAATGGCAAACTCACCTGATTAATCCGCATATCGTGTTGTCGAGAGAACCAAAAGAGTATGCGGCCGACGCCACTATCAATACGCCTAATGGCCCGCTGATTGCCAGCGCCACGCATGAAGATATGTATGCCGCCATTAATGAACTGATAAATAAACTGGAGCGTCAGCTGAATAAGGTGCAACACAAAGGCGAAGCGCGCCGCGCCGCCGTCAGCGTGAAGGATTTAACGCCTGAAAGCGAAGAATGAAGCGAAGAATGATTAGCAGGCGCTCGCCTAACGGCGGGCGCATTTCCCATAGGACGCGCCTGTTGGCGCGTTTTTTATTGACAGTAACAAAACGCTGCGGTTACTTTAATCGCATCCACCAGAAACAGGCCCTGCTATGAACCCGACGTTTTTCTTCGCTTTCTTTTTTACCTTCCCCTGATCGGGAGGCGTTTCGTCGCAGGAAAAAGAAAGCGAAGACGAACTGTAAAGCCTCCCAATCGGGAGGCTTTTTTATTATGGACATCTGACAGGTAAAGCTATGACATCGGAAAATCCGTTACTGGCCCTGCGCGATAAGATCAGCGCCATTGATGAAAAATTGCTGGGGCTGCTCTCTGAGCGGCGGACGCTGGCTATTGAAGTCGCAAAAGCGAAAATGGCCACTCATCGGCCCATACGCGATATCGACCGTGAACGCGATCTTCTGGAGCGTCTGATCATCCTCGGCCAGTCCCACCAGCTCGACGCGCATTTCATCACCCGCCTGTTCCAGCTGATTATTGAAGATTCCGTACTTACCCAACAGGCCCTACTGCAAAAACATCTTAACCAAACCAATCAGCAGTCGGCGCGCATCGCGTTCCTTGGCCCGAAAGGCTCCTATTCGCATCTGGCGGCGCGCAAATATGGCGCTCGTCATTTTACCCATGTGATTGAAAGCGGCTGCCAGAAGTTTCACGATATTATTCTGGAAGTCGAGAGCGGCCAGGCGGATTACGCGGTACTGCCTATCGAGAACACCAGCTCCGGTTCGATCAACGAAGTTTACGATTTGCTGCAACAGACCAGCCTTTCTATTGTTGGCGAAATGACGGTGCCTATCGATCACTGCGTGCTGGTGACCGGTTCTACCGACCTCGGACAGATCGAAACGGTTTACAGTCATCCCCAGCCTTTCCAGCAGTGCAGCCAGTTCATTAATCGCTTCCCGCACTGGAAGATTGAATATACCGAAAGCACCGCGGCGGCGATGGAAAAAGTAGCGGCGCTTAAGTCGCCGAAGGCCGCCGCGCTGGGCAGCGAGGCGGGCGGCGCGCTCTATCATCTGCAGGTGCTGGAACGTAATCTGGCAAATCAGCAGCAGAACATTACCCGCTTTATTATCCTGGCGCGTAAGCCTGTCGACGTATCAGAGCAGGTTCCGGCTAAAACCACGTTGATTATGGCTACCGGTCAGCAATCCGGCGCGCTGGTTGAAGCCTTGTTGGTATTGCGTCAGCACAACCTGATTATGAGTAAACTCGAGTCGCGTCCGATTAACGGCAACCCCTGGGAAGAGATGTTTTATCTGGACGTGCAGGGCAACCTGCGCACGTCGCAGATGCAGCAGGCTCTGCAGGAGCTGCGCGCCATCACCCGTTCGTTAAAGGTGCTGGGCTGCTATCCGGGCGAAAACGTCGTCCCTGTCGATCCGCAGTAAAACGAAACGTCAGCCCGTCAGGGCTGGCGTTAAAATTACGCTGAGATACTTCCACGCTGGCGGCCCACTCGCCGCTATTAATATTTCTTAAAATTTAATAATCCTGAATAAACATAGGATTATCGTAACATTCACCCTTTACTGCCGATCCACGCCGCCGGTATGCCAGGCTTAATAAGCTTCTAATCATTGGGGTTAGCGAGTCGGCATCTATAAGGAGGCATAATGGAACGTTTCAGTAATAAGGTTGTGGTTGTGACTGGCGCAGGCTCAGGTATCGGCGCGGCAAGCGCGCAGCGCTTCGCCGAAGAAGGCGCAAACGTGGTGCTGGTTGGCCGTACCCGGGAAAAGCTGAACAGCACATTTGCCCGGTTGAAAGCTGGTGACCATCTGGTGGTCGTCGCGGATGTATCACAAAAAGAAGAAGTGGAAGCGCTGGCCGAGCAGGTGTTGCAACATTACGGCCGTGCGGATGTTCTGATTAATAATGCCGGCGTGAATACATCAGGAAAAATTCATCAGGCCAGCGATGAAGACTGGCGTAAGGTAATGTCGACCGATCTGGATGGTGTTTTCTACTGCACTCGCGCGTTTATGCCCGCGCTGTTGAAAAGCGGCGGCAACATTGTGAATATCTCCTCGGTTTCGGGGCTGGGCGGCGACTGGGGCATGAGCATTTATAATGCCGCCAAGGGCGCCATTACGAACTTTACCCGCTCGCTGGCGATGGATTACGGTAAGGATGGCGTACGCGTCAACGCGATTTGCCCTGGGTTGACCATCACCGATATGACGGCGGAAATGATGGATGACGCGCAGCTGATGGCGAAATTCAATGAGCGCATCGCGTTGGGCCGACCGGGCCAGGCGGAAGAGCTTGCCGCCGCCATCGCCTTTATCGCCAGCGACGACGCCCGTTACATTACCGGCGTCAATCTGCCGGTAGACGGCGGCATCACCGCGTCGAACGGTCAGCCGCCGCAGGCATGATACGTAAAAGCCCGTCCTGAGACGGGCACTCTTATTTCTGGCGCGCTTATACCCGATTATCGTTCGCCGAGCGCAACAGCGTACCGCTCTCGCGCATAAAGCGCGGCGCATAATCGCCGAACCACTGCTCAACTTTACGGAAGCTGTCGATAAAGCCTTGTTTATCGCTCTGCTCCAGCAGGGAAATCGCCTCGCCGAAACGCTGGTAATAGCGCTTAATCAGCGCCAGATTGCTTTCCGAAGACATAATAATGTCAGCGTAAAGCTGCGGATCCTGCGCAAATAATCTCCCCACCATCGCCAGCTCCAGACGATAGATCGGTGACGATAGCGCCAGCAGCTGCTCCAGCTGCACATTTTCTTCAGCCAGATGCAGGCCATAAGCGAACGTGGCGAAATGACGCAGCGCCTGAATAAACGCCATGTTTTGATCGTGCTCTACCGCGCTGATGCGATGAAGGCGCGCGCCCCAGACCTGAATTTGTTCCAGGAACCATTGATAAGCTTCCGGCTGCCGACCGTCGCACCAGACCACCACCTGCTTTGCCAGGCTGCCGCTGTCCGGGCCGAACATCGGATGCAGTCCCAGCACCGGACCGGCGTGCGCTGCCAGCATCGCCTGCAGCGGACGGTTTTTCACCGAGGCGATATCCACCAGAATACAATCATGCGGCAGAGGCGGCAGCTGAGCGATCACCTGCTCCGTCAAATGAATCGGCACGCTGACGATAACCATGCCCGCATCCGCCAGCAGCGCAGGCGCTTGCGACCACTCCTCTTTATCCAGCACTTTCACCTGATAGCCGGAGAGCGTAAGCATCTTTTCAAATAGCTGGCCCATACGCCCTTTCCCGCCGACGATAACAATCGGACGCAGGTCAGGACAGAGTGTTTTAAAGCCTTTATCGTTCTCGCTGGAGTAGGATTCACGCATCACGCGGCGCAACACGTCTTCGATCAGATCGGGCGGAACGCCGAGCGCTTCGGCCTCTTTACGACGGGAAGCCAGCATAGAGGCCTCGCGTTCCGGCACATAGATCGGCAGGCCATAGCGGCTTTTGACTTCGCCGACTTCGGCTACCAATTCCAGTCTTTTCGCCAGCAGCTCCAATAGCCCTTTATCCACTTCATCAATCTTATCGCGCAGCGCGGTCAGTTCAGCCACCATCTTCTCTTATTGCTCCTGTGACACGCGCGCCGCCAGCACGCCGTTTAAATCCTGATGAACAGTGCGCAGCAGCTGTTCGGTGCTTTCCCAGCTAATGCAGGCGTCGGTAACCGACACGCCATACTGCATAGCGCTGCGCGGCTGTTCTGAAGACTGGTTGCCCTCGTTGAGGTTGCTTTCCAGCATCAGGCCGATAATAGAACGGTTACCGTCTCTGATCTGCGCGACGGCGGATTCAGCGACCCCAGGCTGGCGACGGTAATCTTTGTTTGAGTTGCCATGGCTGCAATCTATCATCAGCGCCGGACGGAGTCCCGCTTTCACCATCTCTTTTTCGCACTGTTCCACGTCAGCCGGGCTGTAGTTTGGTGCCTTGCCGCCGCGCAAAATGACATGGCCGTCAGGATTGCCCTGCGTCTGCAACAGGCAGACCTGGCCGGTCTGATTAATGCCGACAAAGCGGTGCGGCATCGCCGCGGCGCGCATTGCGTTAATCGCGGTGCCCAGGCTGCCGTCAGTGCCGTTTTTAAAGCCTACCGGCATTGAAAGACCGGAAGCCATTTCACGGTGGGTTTGCGACTCTGTCGTACGCGCGCCGATGGCGGACCAGCTGAACAGATCGCCCAGATACTGCGGCGAGTTAGGATCGAGCGCTTCCGTCGCCAACGGCAGCCCCATTTCCACCAGGTTCACCAGCAGCTGACGCGCAATGTGCAGGCCCGCCTCGACGTCAAACGAGTTATCCATAAAAGGATCGTTGATCAATCCCTTCCAACCCACCGTGGTACGAGGCTTTTCAAAATAGACGCGCATGACGATATAGAGCCGATCCTTCAGCTGCTCGGAAAGATTTTTCAGGCGGCGCGCATAGACGAGGGCCGCTTCAGGATCGTGAACAGAGCAAGGACCGCAGACGACCAGCAGTCGATGATCCCGTCCGGCAATGATATCGGCGATGGTTTGACGCGAGGCGCTAACCTGCGCCTCCAGCTGCTCGTTCAGCGGAAACTTTTGTTTCAGCTGCGCCGGCGTGATCAAAACCTGTTCTTCTGCGATATGAACATTGTTCAACACGTCTTTCTGCATTTTGCGATCCTCGTCTCGTCCAGAGTTTTTTCGTCATTGCGGTGAGGTCGGTAATGTAACACAGGAAATACAGATGAGCACCAGTGTGTACATAATTTTTACCATCAAAAAACTCTCTCGCACATAAATGCTGCATAACTAACTGTTTTAAATCACTAAAATATTAAAGCAGCATTCGAATCTACAGGATTTATGTGTAATTATTTATTTACACCAACAACTTCCTCTACATCGCAAAAATGATGCTTGATTGCAGCGAGCGCGTCAAAAGTAAGCAACAATACCCTGTACAACAGAACCTTATAACGCTCCCTGCGCGATCAATCCTGGCGCAGACGATCCGTTATGGAGATGACATGGAAATTTATCTACGTCCGATGCAGGCTTCCGATGCGGCTGATTACGCTGAGGCGGTAAATGAATCGCTTGCCCAGCTACAGCCCTGGATGGTTTGGGCGCATAAAGACTACCAGCCGCAAGAAGCGGCGGAGTGGTTCAGCTGGCTCGACCGGCAGCGGGAAAAAGGCGAGGCCAATGAGATGGGCATTTTTGCCGCCGACGACCATCGTTTTCTGGGCGCCGCGGGTATTCGCTATGCGCAAAATCAGGCGGAGCTCAGCGCCATTGGCTACTGGGTACGTAAAAAAGAGCAGCGTAAAGGCGTGGCGCGTCAGGCGGTGTTACAGCTGGCGCAGGAAGGATTTCTATGTCACAACGTTGAGACGATTGAAATTCTCGCGGCGGAAAACAACTATGCCAGCCGCGCCGTGGCCCTGAGCTGCGGCGCGCACTTTATCGATCTGCGCTATGGCCTGATTGTTCTGGCGGATGGGCCAGTGATGGCGGCGATATATCATCTGCGCCGGGAAGACTTTATTGCGAATAAACCGGGAAGATGAAGGCGGGCAGCAATCTCAGATGTTGCCGGGCGCTCTGACGTTCGCCAGCAGGAGCAGAGCCGGTCGCCTTAACAGAAATGGCGCGCTGCGGATATAAAAAAGGGGCTGGCAAATGCCAACCCCTTTATTGCTATTAACTTTAAGATGTCGCTTGCGCGAATACTTAGCCAAGACGCTCTTTGATACGAGCTGCTTTACCAGTACGCTCACGCAGGTAGTACAGTTTCGCTTTACGCACGGCACCACGACGTTTCACAGTGATGCTGTCAACGACCGGAGAGTGAGTCTGGAATACACGCTCAACGCCTTCGCCGTTGGAAATTTTGCGAACAGTGAATGCAGAGTGCAGACCGCGGTTACGAATAGCGATAACCACGCCCTCGAATGCCTGCAGACGCTTTTTAGAACCTTCAACGACCCATACTTTCACTTCCACGGAATCACCCGGACGGAAAGAAGGTACGTCCTGCTTCATCTGCTCTTGTTCAATTTGCTTGATAATGTTGCTCATAATTAAATCTCTTATCCTGGGTAAACTGATCGTACCGGAAGATTAACCTTCCGCATCATCGTTTTGTTGCGCATTGAATTCACGCTGGAATTCGCTGAGCAACTTTGCTTGCTCTTCAGTCAGAGCCAGGTTTTCCAGAAGTTCAGGTCTTCTAAGCCAGGTACGGCCAAGCGACTGTTTCAGGCGCCAGCGGCGAATTTCAGCATGGTTGCCCGACAGCAATACTGACGGAACCTCCAGGCCTTCTAACACTTCAGGTCGGGTATAGTGCGGACAATCCAGCAAACCTTCCGAAAACGAATCTTCGTCGGCCGACGCCTGTTTGCCCAGCACGCCAGGTATAAACCGGGCCACTGAATCAATCAAGGTCATTGCTGGCAGTTCGCCACCGCTGAGAACGTAATCGCCGATCGACCATTCTTCATCGATTTCGGTCTGAATCACGCGCTCGTCGATCCCTTCATAGCGTCCGCAAACCAGAATTAACTTCTGCTGCGTCGCCAGTTCGCAAACCCCGTTCTGATCGAGTTTGCGTCCCTGAGGTGACAGATAAATCACCTTAGCGCCCTCTCCCGCCGCCGCTTTCGCTGCGTGGATGGCGTCCCGTAAGGGTTGCACCATCATCAGCATTCCCGGACCGCCGCCGTATGGACGATCGTCTACGGTGCGATGCCGGTCATGAGTGAAGTCACGTGGACTCCAGCTCTGAACGCTGAGCAGGCCGTTTTTTACTGCCCGGCCAGTTACCCCGTAATCGGTAATTGCGCGAAACATCTCTGGAAACAGGCTAATAACACCAATCCACATAGCGCGCGCCGTTGTATTACCGTTTTGTTCGGAGGTCAAAAACCAGGATCCCAATCTACTTCAATGGTGCCGGTAGTGAGATCGACTTTCTTGATAACCTGTTCATCAAGAAACGGAATTAACCGCTCTTTCACACCGAACGCATCTTTCAGGTTTGCCTTCACGACCAGTACGTCGTTTGAGCCGGTTTCCATCAAATCAATGACTTTGCCCATCTCATAGCCGTCGACGGTAACTACCTTGCAACCCATCAGGTCTTTCCAGTAGTAATCACCCTCTTCCAGCGCTGGCAACTGCGTGGCGTCGACCAAAATTTCACAGTTGGTCAACTGCGCCGCCGCATCACGATCGTCAATGCCTTTGACTTTGATGATCATGTCCTGATTGTGGTGCTTCCAGCCTTCCAGCTCAATCTGCTGCCATTTGCCGGCGCGCTGAATGAACCAGGGCTGATAGTCAAAAATGCTGTCGGCGTCTTCGGTGGATGAAAACACTTTGAGCCAACCCCGAATGCCGTAGGCGGCTCCCATTTTGCCCAGCGTAACTGGATTGACGGGAGGCTGTGTGGCGAGTTGTTTGCTCATGCTAACCACCGTGACAGATTAAGCTGCTTTTTTAGCTTCTTTGATCAGCGCGTTAACGCGATCTGACAGCGTTGCACCCTGGCCAACCCAGTGTTCAATGCGGTCCAGATCCAGACGCAGAGTTTCAGCCTGACCAGATGCGATCGGGTTGAAGAAGCCTACGCGCTCAATGAAACGACCATTGCGTGCGTTGCGGCTGTCAGTAACGACAACCTGATAGAACGGACGCTTTTTCGCGCCGTGACGTGCCAAACGAATTGTTACCATAACATCCTCTTCAGTTAATAAAACAACCGGGCCCCATCGAGGAACGGGGCCCGGGTGTCGTATAAAAAGCCCGAAAATTTTACTCATTTTGGCGCAAAAAGCAATCGAAACTGAGCAACCCTTCAGACTTTTCAATGCAACGGCTTAACGCCCCGGGAAGCCCGGCGGCATCATGCCCTTCATTCCACGCAGCATTTTCGCCATGCCGCCCTTCTTCATCTTCTTCATCATGCGCTGCATATCGTCAAATTGCTTCAGCATGCGGTTCACATCCTGCACCTGCATGCCGGAGCCTGCGGCGATGCGACGCTTGCGCGAACCCTTGATAATCTCAGGCTTTTCACGCTCTTTGCGCGTCATGGAGTTGATCATCGCCTCCATGCGCACCAGCACTTTGTCATCCATTTGCGACTTCACGTTGTCCGGCAGCTGGCCCATGCCGGGCAGCTTGCCCATCAGGCTCGCCATGCCGCCCATGTTGCGCATCTGCTTCAGCTGCTCCAGGAAGTCGTTCAGATCGAAGCCGTCGCCTTTCTTCAGCTTGTTCGCCAGCTTCTCAGCCTGCGCGCGGTCGACTTTGCTTTCGATATCTTCGATCAGCGACAGCACGTCGCCCATGCCGAGGATACGCGACGCGAGACGATCGGGATAAAACGGCTCCAGCGCCTCGGTTTTCTCGCCGACGCCCATAAACTTGATCGGCTTGCCGGTGATATGGCGAATAGAAAGCGCCGCGCCGCCTCGGGCGTCGCCGTCGACTTTCGTCAGGATCACGCCGGTTAACGGCAGCGCTTCATTAAAGGCTTTCGCGGTGTTCGCCGCATCCTGACCGGTCATGGCGTCGACGACGAACAGGGTTTCCACCGGATTGATCGCGGCGTGAACCTGTTTGATCTCGTCCATCATCGCTTCATCGACGTGCAAACGACCGGCGGTATCCACCAGCAGCACATCGTAGAATTTCAGCTTCGCTTCTTTCAGCGCGTGGTTAACGATATCGACCGGTTTCTGGCTGAGGTCGGAGGGACAAAAATCGACACCCACCTGCTGCGCCAGCGTCTCCAGCTGTTTGATCGCCGCCGGGCGATAGACGTCTGCGGAAACCACCAGCACCTTTTTCTTGTGCTTTTCGCGCAGGAACTTGCCGAGCTTGCCGACGCTGGTGGTTTTACCGGCGCCCTGCAAACCAGCCATCAGCACTACGGCCGGCGGCTGTGCGGCCAGATTGAGCGCGTGGTTTTCCGACCCCATCGCTTCCACCAGCTCGTTGCGCACGATTTTGACAAATTCCTGACCCGGCGTCAGGCTCTTGTTGACTTCATGCCCTACCGCGCGCTCTTTGACGCGGTTAATGAACTCGCGCACCACCGGCAGCGCGACGTCCGCCTCAAGCAGCGCCATGCGCACTTCACGCAGAGTTTCTTTAATGTTCTCTTCTGTCAGCCTTCCGCGGCCGCTGATATTGCGCAGGGTTTGCGACAATCGATCGGTTAAATTATCAAACATTGTCTCTCGCTCACGATAAAACAGAGCCGCCTGGGCGACACAATGGGGCGGATTATAACACGAAGCATTGGCGATCTCTGCAATCGACAGTGAGAACGTTTGGAGCAAACTCAGGCTGGCGCTATACTGCGTTTTTCTTCATCTTCCCGATACTTGACCACATTCTATGTCTGCTTTTGCGATTCTGGCGCTCTTTGCCTACTCATTTAGCCTTGCGTTAATCGTTCCCAGCCTGCTGCGGAATAACGGCGCCTGGCGACGCATGGCCGTGCTTTCCGCGACGCTGGCGCTGGCCGCTCACGCGGTGGCGCTGCAGCAACGCATCTTTGTCAATGGCGGTCAGAACCTCAGCCTGCTGAATATCGGTTCGCTGGTCAGCCTGCTGATCTGCATCATTATGACTATCGTCGCTTCGCGAAATCGCGGTTGGCTGCTACTGCCGATCGTCTACAGCTTTGCGCTGATCAATCTCGCCTTCGCCACCTTTGTGCCGAACGCGTTTATCACGCATCTGGAAGCGACGCCCGGTATGATGATCCATATCGGCCTGGCGCTGTTCGCCTACGCCACGCTGATTATCGCCGCGCTGTATGCGTTGCAGCTGGCGTGGATCGACTACCAGCTGAAAAACAAACGGCTGGCGTTCAGCAGCGAGATGCCGCCGCTGATGACCATCGAGCGAAAAATGTTTCATATCACGCAGGTCGGCGTCGTTCTGCTGACGCTGGTGCTCTGCACCGGCCTGTTTTATATGCAAAACCTTTTCTCGCCTGAGAATGTCGATAAAGCCGTGCTGTCGATTCTGGCGTGGTTTGTGTATGTCGTTCTGCTCTGGGGACACTATCATGAAGGCTGGCGCGGTCGCCGCGTTGTCTGGTTTAACTGCGGCGGCGCGTTGCTCTTAACCATGTCCTACTTCGGCAGCCGTGTTTTACAACACCTGCTTACCCACTGACTGGCAATTACAAGGATTTCGCGTTGGAACACGTTTCAACCACCACACTGATTATTACGCTGGTTGTAATGATTCTGGTCTCGGCCTACTTTTCCGGCTCCGAGACCGGCATGATGACCCTCAACCGCTACCGGCTGCGCCATAAAGCGCGCAGCGGCAATCGCGCCGCGCGCCGCGTTGAAAAACTGCTGCGTCGTCCTGACCGGCTGATAAGTCTGGTGCTAATCGGCAACAACCTGGTCAACATTCTCGCCTCCGCGCTGGCCACTATCGTCGGCATGCGTATGTATGGCGATGCGGGCGTTGCTATCGCCACCGGCATATTGACTTTCGCCGTGCTGATTTTCGCCGAAGTATTGCCGAAAACCGTGGCTGCGCTCTACCCGGAGAAGGTCGCCTATCCCAGCAGTCTGCTGCTGGGCCCGCTGCAGATCGTGATGATGCCGCTGGTGTGGCTGCTGAACACCATTACGCGCCTGCTGATGCGCATGGTCGGCATTAAGTCCGACGGGGCGATCAGCGCCGCGCTAAGCAAGGATGAGCTGCGCACCATCGTCTACGAGTCGCGTTCACTGATGTCGCGTCGCCATCAGGATATGTTGCTCTCGGTGCTTGATTTAGAGAAGGTCAACGTTGATGACATCATGGTGCCGCGCAATGAGATCGTTGGCATCAACATCAACGATGACTGGAAATCTATCGAGCGTCAGGTCTCTCATTCGCCTCACGGCCGGATCGTGCTGTTCCGCGATTCGCTGGACGACGCGGTGGCGATGCTACGCGTGCGCGAAGCCTGGCGCATGATGACCGAGAAGAAAGAGTTCACTAAAGAGAACCTGCTGCGCGCCGCGGATGAAATCTACTTTGTGCCGGAAGGCACGCCGCTCAACGTGCAGCTGGTGAAGTTTCAGCGCAACAAGAAGAAAGTCGGCCTGGTGGTGGATGAGTATGGCGATATCAAAGGTCTGGTCACCATCGAGGATATTCTGGAAGAGATCGTCGGCGACTTTACCACCTCGATGTCCCCTTCTCTGGCGGAAGAGGTCATGCCGCAGAGCGACGGCTCGGTGCTGATTGAAGGCAGCGCCAACGTGCGCGAAATTAATAAAGCCTTTAACTGGCATCTGCCGCAGGAAGAGGCGCGCACCATTAACGGCATGCTGCTGGAGGAACTGGAAGAGATTCCGCAGGCCGGCACGCGCATTCAGGTAGAAAACTACGATGTCGACATTCTCGATGTGCAGGACAATATGGTGAAACAGGTGCGGATTACGCCGCAGCAACCGCTGAAATCCACCGTCAATTCCTGATGCCCGCCCAATAAAAAAGGCCGCTCTCGCGGCCTTTTTTAGCTTCACACTCAGTGAATTTCCAGCTCTTTCAACTTATCTTTCGGCAGCGCCAGCTCGTCGTTGTGATTGACGCGCACATCATGCTCGATGATGTGACGAGCGATATCTTTCGCCTCGTCCAGCGAATGCATCTGGTAAGTGCCGCACTGATATTCGTTCAGTTCCGGGATCTGGTTCTGTTCCTGCACTTTCAGCACATCATTCATCGCCGCTTTCCAGGCGTCCGCCACGCGCTGTTCCGCCGGCGTGCCGATCAAACTCATGTAGAAACCGGTGCGGCAGCCCATCGGAGAGATATCGATAATTTCCACGCCGTCGCCGTTCAGGTGGTTACGCATAAAGCCTGCGAACAGATGTTCCAGCGTATGGATGCCGCGCTCAGGCATCACTTCTTTATTCGGCACGCAGAAGCGCAGATCGAATACAGTGATGGTATCGCCATGGGGCGTATTCATAGTTTTTGCTACGCGTACCGCCGGTGCGGCCATACGCGTATGGTCGACGGTAAAACTGTCCAGCAATGGCATATTGTTACCTCAGCTAAAAATTTTTTTGTGAACGATGAAACTTTTGTCTTCGCCGTGCGTCTGAATATATGAAAGACGCGCATTTGTTATCATCATCCCTGACAACAGAGATGTTAATTTGGCCACATTGATGTGGCCTTTTTCTTTTCTAGCCCTTTTTACCCGCCAGAAACGCTTCGAAGCTGAGCGTATCCGCCGCTTCCAGCGCCTGTTGCGCATTGCGCGAGCGTAGCGCTTCCTGAGTAAAATCTTCCGGCTTCAGCACTTCTAACGGTTCTTCCGTCAGCATCTGACGATACTGCTCTGAAAGCGCCAGGCCGGTGCCGCTGATGCCGTTATCCAGCATCGCCTGCAGAATACGTGCGGAATAGGTTAGCGCAGGATCGTCAAAACAGGCGACCAGACGATCGCACACTTCCTGATATTCCGTGCCGTCAGACTGTCGATCGAGCACCTCCGCCACGCGGCTGAGGTCGGCGAACAGCGCTTTGCCCACTTCCGTCAGCGGCAGATGCGCATCTTCACAGCCCATAGCGATCGTCTGATCGGGCTTACGTCCTTCAAGAATAACGCGGTTCCAGTTCTTGCGCGCGCACTGCAGCTCAGCGCTGCTCATCTCCGGCGCATCCGCAAGGGTACACCAAATCAGGAAGAGATCGAGGAAGCGCACCTGCGTCTCATCGACGCCTATCGGCGAGAAAGGATTGATATCAAGCGAACGAACTTCAATATATTCAATGCCGCCGCGCGCCAGCGCATCAGAGGGCGCTTCGCCGGAGCGGGTCACGCGTTTAGGACGAATCGGCGCGTACAGCTCGTTTTCGATTTGCAGCACGTTGGTATTCAGCTGCAGCCAGCGGCCCTCTTCATCCTTCACGCCCAAACGCGCGTACTCTTCAGATGGCGTTTTGATGGCGTTTTTCAGCGCCTGGACATAGCCGTCCAGCGTGTTGAAGGTGATGCCCAGACTGCTTTGCGATTTATTGGTGTAGCCTAAATCGCTCAGGCGCAGCGAGGTTGCGTACGGCAGCCAGAGCATGCCGCGCTCGCTGCGCTCGAAGGGCAGACTGCTCTCATTGCCTTGCAGGAAGGTCGAACAGACCGCCGGCGAAGCGCCGAACAGATAAGGGATCACCCAGCCGAAGCGATAGTAGTTGCGGATCAGACGCAAATAGCCGGCAGAAATCGCCTCTTTGCCGCTTTCCGCATCTTTCACGCCCGCCCAGGCCTGCCAGAAAGAGAGCGGCAGCGAGAAGTTGTAATGCACGCCGGAGATGGTCTGCATCAGCGCGCCGTAGCGGTTTTTCAATCCTTCGCGGTAGAGCGTCTTCATGCGGCCGATATTCGAGCTGCCATACTGCGCCAGCTGGATATCATCGCTGTTTTCAATCACGCAGGGCATACTGAAGGGCCACATACGCTCCTCGCCCAATTCGCGCGCTACGTGACGATGAATATCGCGCAGAAAAGCGAGTAAATGATCGATATCCCGATCGACGGGCGTGATGAATTCCAGCAGCGATTCAGCAAAGTCAGTGGTGATCCATTTATGGGTCAGCGCCGCGCCAAAATGCGATGGATGGCCGGTAGTAGCCAGCTTGCCGTCGGGCCTGACGCGCAGTGTTTCACGCTCAATGCCGCGACCAATACCTTTCAGGGCGTCAGGGTGAGCTTCCAGCCAGGAAAGCGCCTGTGATACGTCCGGGATCAAAGTGACCTCCCGCTCAGAGAATAATTTATTTTTGTTCAGCATAATGTTAACCGTAGCCCCGATTCCATGTGAATCAATGCCACCACGCCATGCCCTGTAAAGTTGCAGTCGCGACCACCACGTAACGCAGGGTTTTCCCGATAGTCAGAAACAGCACTACCGGTAGCCATGAGAAACGCAACCAACCGGCCAGAACGCACAACACATCGCCAATCAGCGGTAGCCAGCTGAACAGCAGTGCTGCAGGACCCAACCGACGCAACCACGCCATTGCTGTGTCATGCCATCGCCCCTGCTTTTGCGGCAGCAGGCGACCAATAACCACGTTTGTTAATCCGCCGAGCGTATTCCCCACGGCTGCGACAAAAACCAACCCTAATGCCGGCATCTTCCCGGCCAGTAACAGCGTAACCAACAATAATTCAGAGCTGCCCGGAAGCAGCGTAGCGCTCAAAAAACTGCTGGTGAATAACGAGCCGTATCCCAGGAGGTCATTCACAATAAACGGACATCCACCGCATCCATGCCGGCGGCGCGCGCGGCCAGAAGGCCGAAATCGGCATCTTCAAACACCACGCATTTTTGCGGCGGCACGCCCATCAGCGCGGCGCACTGCAGAAAAGTATCAGGTTCGGGCTTATGGCGTTTCACATCATCTGCGCCGACGATCGCGTCGAAATAGTGACGCAGCTGTAAATGCTGTAATAACGCCTCGGCCATGGCGCGTTCACTGCCGGTGCCGAGCGCCATAGGCGTGCGGCCATGATACGCTTTGACCACCTCAATCAGCGGCAGCGGGCGCACGCTGTCGAACAGCATGGTTTTAACCGCTGCGGTTTTCTCCGCCGCCAGCTGGTGGGGATCGAGATCGGCCTGATGGCCGTCAATGATAAACTGCGCCACGCGCCAGGTTGGCGAACCGTTGAGGCCGATCATCGCCTGCTCGTCAAACGACAGGCCATAGCGCCCCAGCACGTGCGCCCACGCCTGACGATGCGTCTGTTCGGTATCCAGAATAGTACCGTCCATATCGAAAATCAGTCCGTCATAACGATCGTACATACCTTCTCCCGGCAATGAATAAACGCACCTTTACTTTAACGTAAAGTGTGCGGATTGTCGCCGGTAGCAATGAACAGCAAATGCTTTGAATCTATTGAAGAATTCAGGAATCAGAAAAAGGTCAGAGAGTTAGCGGCACACAGGGAATGCTGGCGGGCGATCAAAACAGGCGATAACGACAAAGATATAAACGGGGCAATAAACGGGATAACGGAGAAAACTAAACCGGAGAACAAAGAGAAATAATCAGGAAGATAAAAAAACAGGTGGGTAGAGAAGATGGTGCATCCGGGAGGATTCGAACCTCCGACCGCTCGGTTCGTAGCCGAGTACTCTATCCAGCTGAGCTACGGATGCATCTCAATAAATGGCGGTGAGGGAGGGATTCGAACCCTCGATGCAGCTTTTGACCGCATACTCCCTTAGCAGGGGAGCGCCTTCAGCCTCTCGGCCACCTCACCTTACGCGTTCTTGCGAACTGTGCTGCTGAACTTTGTTTCCGCTCATCGGCACTGCGTGGCGCACATATTACTTTCCCGGACTTATAAGTCAAACAATTTTTCCCAACAAATTTTCGTTTGCACAAAAGCCACGCAATTTGCATGTTTTGCCGACAAAAAGAGTGATTAATCAACAGAGAAACCGGGGAGAGTTCACAAACTGACGTAAAAAGGGAGAGAAAAGATCGGGCGGGAAAAAGCATTGCGCCTCACTGCAAAGAAGCGAGGCGCGCGATTCTGTATAGCTTTCTTACTGAGGCTGGCTCTTTTCAGCCTGAATGCGCTGATAGATTTCTTCACGGTGTACTGAGACTTCTTTCGGCGCGTTCACGCCGATACGTACCTGGTTACCTTTGACGCCCAGTACCGTTACCGTCACCTCATCGCCAATCATGAGGGTTTCACCAACTCGACGAGTTAGAATAAGCATTCTTTGCTCCTTGAAAGATTAAAAGAGTCGGGCCTGTCGGGTCCCCGGCATTATCCATCATATAGCGCTAAACGTAGATGATGACAAATACATCAAAGCATCTTGTCACGCCAATACATTCTGCTGATAGTTAGTTTAGCCGAAATCATTACCCGCAACCTGACTTTGTTATTACAGAGTACGGATTGCATTAAAAAGCGCCAGCGGAGGTAATCCGCGGCGCTTTCCGCACTGCTTTTTTATTTCTTACAGTCTGGAGACAACCCAGGATTCGACGCTGGCCAACGCCGCAGGCAGCGCCTGAGCGTCGGTGCCGCCCGCCTGGGCCATATCCGGGCGACCGCCGCCCTTGCCGCCGACCTGCTGCGCGACCGCGCCAACCAGTTCGCCTGCTTTCACGCGATCGGTAAGATCTTTGGTTACGCCGGCGATCAGGGAGACCTTCCCATCCGCCACGGTAGCCAGCACGATAACCGCTGAACCCAGCTGATTTTTCAAATCATCAACCATGGTGCGCAACAGCTTCGGTTCGACATTGCTCAGCTCGCTGACCAGCAGTTTAACGCCGCCGATTTCAACGGCTTTGCTGCTCAACGAGGCGCTCTCCTGAGCCGCCTGCTGATCTTTCAACTGCTGCAGCTCTTTTTCCAGCGCGCGCGTATGTTCCAGCACGGCGCGCACTTTTTCATTCAGGTTGCTGCTGTTGGCTTTCACCAGCTGCGCGAGATCCTGCAGCTGTTCAGCTTGCGCATTCACCTGCGCCAGCGCCGCTTCGCCGGTAATCGCTTCGATGCGACGCACGCCTGCGGCGGTGCCGGATTCAGAGGTGATGCGGAACAGGCCGATATCGCCGGTACGGCTGGCGTGCGTGCCGCCGCAGAGCTCGGTAGAGAAATCGCCCATGCTCAGCACGCGCACGCGCGCGTCATATTTCTCGCCGAACAGCGCCATCGCGCCCTTCGCCCTCGCCTCTTCGAGATCCATGATATTGGTCTCGACAGGCAGGTTGCGGCGAATTTGCGCGTTGACGATATCCTCGACCTGGCGGATCTCCTGCGGCTTCATTGCTTCCGCATGGGAGAAATCGAAACGCAGGTATTTATCGTTAACCAGCGAGCCTTTTTGCGCGACATGATCGCCCAATACCTGACGCAGCGCCGCATGCAGCAGGTGCGTGGCGGAGTGATTCAGGCGAATGCGTGCGCGGCGCGCTTCATCAACCTGCGCATCCAGACGATCGCCAACGCGCAGATGACCGGCCGTGAGCTTGCCGATATGTCCGATAGCCTGACCATATTTCTGCGTGTCGCTGACGCTGAACTCGGCATTCATGCCTTTCAGCACGCCGGTATCGCCGACCTGGCCGCCCGATTCGCCATAGAACGGCGTTTCATCCAGTACAATCACCCCTTCCTGACCGGCGGTGATCTCTTCGGCGGGCTGACCGTTGACGTAAATGGCGGCGATCGCCGCCTTCAGCGCCAGGTTGTCATAACCTTTAAACGCCGAAGCGGAATCGATGCTAATAACATTGCTGTAGTCGGCGCCGAAGCCGCTGGCTTCGCGAGCGCGCTGACGCTGCTGCTCCATCGCCTTTTCAAAGCCCTGCTCGTCGATTTTCAGATTACGCTCACGGCAAACGTCCGCCGTCAGATCTGCCGGGAAGCCGAAGGTGTCATACAGCCGGAAAACCGTTTCGCCATCCAGCGTATCGCCCTGCAGGTTAGCCAGCTCTTCATCCAACAGCGCCAGCCCGCGTTCCAGCGTTTTGGCGAACTGCTCCTCTTCGCTTTTCAGAATCTGCTCAACCTGTGCCTGTTGACGTTGCAGATCTTCACCGGCGCTGCCCATGACTTCAATGAGCGGGCCGACCAGCTTATAGAAGAAGCTGCCTTTCGCGCCCAGCATGTTGCCGTGACGCACCGCGCGACGAATAATGCGACGCAGCACGTAACCCCGATTTTCATTGGAAGGGATCACGCCGTCTGCGATCAGGAAGGCGCAGGAGCGGATATGGTCAGCGATCACGCGCAGCGATTTGTTGCTTAAGTCGGTCGCGCCGGTCACGTCCGCCACGGCTTTAATTAGCTTCTGGAACAGGTCGATTTCATAGTTGGAGTTCACATGCTGCAGCACGGCGGAGATACGCTCCAGACCCATGCCAGTATCCACCGACGGCTTCGGCAGCGGCAGCATGGTGCCGTCAGGCTGGCGGTTGAACTGCATGAAAACGATATTCCAGATCTCAATGTAGCGATCGCCGTCTTCTTCCGGGCTGCCCGGCGGGCCGCCGTAAATATGGTCGCCGTGATCGTAGAAAATTTCGCTGCACGGACCACAGGGGCCGGTATCGCCCATCTGCCAGAAGTTATCTGACGCGTAAGCGCTGCCTTTATTGTCGCCGATGCGAATAATGCGTTCGTGCGGCACGCCGATATCGTTGGCCCAGATATCATACGCCTCGTCATCGGTCGCATAGACGGTCACCCACAGACGCTCTTTCGGCAGGTTAAACCATGCCGCCGAGGTCAGCAGTTCCCATGCGAAGGCGATAGCCTCTTTTTTGAAATAGTCGCCGAAGCTGAAATTGCCCAGCATTTCAAAGAAGGTGTGGTGGCGCGCGGTATAGCCGACGTTTTCCAGGTCATTATGTTTACCGCCGGCGCGTACGCAGCGCTGGGAAGTAGTGGCACGCGAGTAGCTGCGCTTGTCCTGCCCCAGAAAAACATCTTTAAACTGGTTCATCCCGGCGTTGGTAAACAGTAACGTCGGGTCGTTATTAGGTACGAGGGAGCTGCTGGCAACAACCTGATGTCCCTTGCTATGGAAAAAATCGAGAAACGTTTGACGGATCTCAGCAGTACTCTTGCTCATAAATATCCTGGAATACGCTAACGAAGGTTCTTCCCTTTGCACCGGGCGGGCGTTCCACACGGCTGCGTGAAGAGTTACCAACAAAAAGTGGGAATAAGATAAATTTTCTTCAGTGCGAAGTAAAATCCCATCGCGATTCAATCACTATAATTTCGGAAAATCGACTGGATATCTTCCATAAAAAAGCCTTTCGCCTGTAAATAGCGTTGCACCCTGGCCTTTTCTTTCCATTCTGTCGGCAACGGCAGGCCAAATTTACGCTCCGCCACGTCGAAAGCCTGCGCAGACCAGTCAATCTCAGCTTCGGCCAGCGCGGTTTCCGCCAGCTCGCGGCCAATGCCTTTTTGCGTCAGTTCCATGCGGATGCGCTGCGGGCCATACCCTTTACGGCTGCGGCTGACGACAAAACGCTGGGCGAAACGCACATCGTCCAGCCACTGATGTTCATAACACCAGGCGACGAGTTGCTCCAGCAGCTCCGCAGGGATCTCTTCAGCCTGCTCTTCATTGCGCAGCGCCGCGCGCGCGGCTGTCTGCATGATTTTGCGACGAAACTCCGCTTCGCTGTGATCGCGCATCGCCAGAATACGCGTGGCACGATCCAGCAGGCGAGCAAAAGTAACCGGTTTTGCGGGCTTGTCAGTCATTACGTTTCCGTCAGGGTTGAAAGATAAGATTTGGGATAAAACGCGAGGGTAACGAGAATTGATGGAGGATACAAAGAATTAGCGTGTTTAGCGTAAAAAACCCCGGCCAGCTGGGCTGACCGGGGTATTAATCAGAAGTCTTCGTTCGTTTCGCTGGCGGCGTCTTCATAATCTTCCGCCGAAACATTCGCTTTGCCTTCTTCTGTCGGGTTGTTCAGCAGCATATCGCGCAGCTTCTGTTCAATCTCGTTAGCGATGGCGCTGTTCTCTTTCAGGTAGTTGCTGGCGTTCGCTTTACCCTGGCCGATTTTATCGCCATTGTAGCTATACCAGGCACCTGCTTTTTCGATCAGCTTGTGCTTCACGCCCAGATCGACCAGTTCGCCATAGACGTTAATCCCTTCACCATACATGATCTGGAATTCCGCCTGTTTAAACGGCGCGGCGATTTTGTTTTTCACCACTTTAACGCGGGTTTCGCTGCCGACGACGTTGTCGCCCTCTTTAATCGCGCCAATGCGGCGGATATCAAGACGCACAGATGCGTAGAACTTCAACGCGTTACCACCGGTAGTGGTTTCCGGGTTACCGAACATCACACCAATCTTCATACGAATCTGGTTGATAAAGATCAGCAGCGTATTGGACTGCTTCAGGTTACCCGCCAGTTTACGCATCGCCTGGCTCATCATACGCGCGGCCAGACCCATATGGGAGTCACCGATCTCACCTTCGATTTCCGCTTTCGGCGTCAACGCCGCAACGGAGTCGACGATGATCACGTCAACCGCGCCCGAGCGCGCCAGCGCGTCACAGATTTCCAGCGCCTGCTCACCGGTATCCGGCTGAGAACAGAGCAGGTTATCGATATCAACGCCCAGTTTCTTGGCGTAAACCGGATCGAGCGCATGTTCAGCGTCGATAAAGGCACAGGTTTTGCCTTTACGCTGCGCGGCGGCGATCACCTGCAGAGTCAGCGTGGTTTTACCCGAAGACTCTGGCCCGTAAATCTCAACAATACGGCCCATCGGCAGGCCGCCAGCGCCAAGGGCGATATCAAGCGAAAGTGAACCGGTCGAGATGGTTTCCACATCCATTGAGCGGTCTTCACCCAGGCGCATGATGGAGCCTTTACCAAATTGCTTCTCAATTTGGCCCAGCGCTGCAGCCAGAGCCTTTTGCTTGTTTTCGTCAATAGCCATTTTTACTCCTAATCATGCAGGGGTAAAGCACGCCACCGGAGTGGACAATGCTCTCGTTCGTTGGAGAGTAATTATACTGTATAATCATACAGTATCAAGTCAAATTTTTGAGAAAATCATCATGCAGCGTTTGCAGCGCCAGCGCCACGGTTTGCCGCCGCACTGCATCGCGATCTCCCTGAAAAATATGGCGTTTCGCCACCCGCTGACCGGCGCTTGTGGCGAAGCCGAACCAGACTGTGCCCACCGGTTTGTCGGCGCTGCCACCATCCGGTCCGGCGATGCCACTGACCGCAATGGCGAAGTCGGCGTTAGCCTCTTTTAACGCGCCGGCGGCCATCTCTTTTACCACCTGTTCGCTGACCGCGCCCCACTGTTGCAGGCTGGTTTCGGCGACGCCCACCATCTGCTGCTTCGCCTCATTACTGTAGGTGATAAACGCGCGTTCAAACCAGGCGGAGCTGCCGGGCACGTCGGTCAACACTTTGGCAATCCAGCCGCCGGTACAGGATTCAGCGGTCGTTACCGTCGCGTGATGCCGCAGCAATAGCTGCCCGGTAAGGATGCTTAATTCATTAAGCCGATCGTCAGTCATCATTCCATCCTTGTTAGCGATATCAGTAACGTTAGCAATAAACCTGGCGCAAAGCGTACCGTTTTCACGTTTTACCGCAGATGAAATTGTGCTTTTGCGAGGCGGGTTCCTGCGATATATGAGGGCTGCGGGCAGTTTAGCAAGGCGGTCAGACTATTTATTCTTACTGCCGGAAAACAGGTTCCCGACGAAACAGGGTAATGCGCGTGCTGTCGCTACGGATCGCTCAGGCGCGTAATAATTAAAGATGAAAATTGCGATCGCGGTTGGATTATTGTGCTGCTCGCTGTGACATCAGCCCGTAAAGGCGATTAAGTTAAAACAATGTTTCATTTTCATTGGGAGAATGAGTATGGGATCGCAACCTGAATTTTCCGGCGTCTGGTGCCCTTCGGTTACGCCTTTTACGCAGGATAACCGCATCGATTTTGACGCGCTGGGGCAGCATTTCGCCCGTCTGGACGCCTCTGGAATCGATACGTTGTTGTTAATGGGCAGCATTGGCGAATTCGCGTCCCTGTCACAGGAGGAGCGCAAGCTGCTGCTGCGTGAAGCGCGCCGGATGTCGCGTTTAAGTATGGTGGCGAATGTCTCCAGCACCTGCCGCGCCGATATGGTGGAGCTGGCGCATCTGGCGTGGGAAAGCGGCTATGACGCCGTGATGGTATTACCGCCATGGTATTACGGGCAAACCCGCCGGCAGCTGTTAAGTTATTACCGCCAGCTGGACAGCGAGCTGGGCGGCAAGTGGTTCGCCTATAATTTCCCGGCGCGCACCGGCTGCGATTTGGACGCCGCGCTGGTGGCGGAGCTGGCTGCGGAACTGCCTCGCTTCATCGGCATAAAGGATACGACGGACTGTCTTTCCCATAACCGTTCATTAATCGAAGAGACGAAAAAAGTGCGTGACGACTTCGCTGTGCTCTCCGGCTACGATGAATATCTGCTGCCCAATCTGCTGGCGGGCGGGGCTGGCGTCATCTGCGGACTGAATAATCTGGTGCCTGCCATGTTTGCCGAAGCGATGCACGCCTGGCGCGCAGGCGATCTTGCCGCGCTTAGCCAGTTTCAGCAGCGCATCGGCAAACTGATGGCGATTTACAGCGTTGGCGATGATTTCGTTAGCGCCATCAAAACGGCGGTGTCACGTAAATTTGGCTATATGACGCCGCTGTCGCGCAATAGCGGCGGCGCCTTGAATGAAGCGCAGTGCGACGCCATTGATATGCTGTTCAGCTAACATCCGTAAAGCGGCGAAGCGGCTAACGCTGCGCCGCTTTATGCGCGGATGCGTTATCGTCCGCTGAGGCTTAGCTCTTTTTCACGAATTCGGATTTCAGCTTCATTGGGCCAAAGCCGTCGATCTTGCAATCGATATTGTGATCGCCTTCCACCAGGCGGATCCCTTTCACTTTAGTGCCGATCTTCAACGCGGAAGAGCTGCCTTTTACTTTAAGATCCTTAACCACCGTGACGCTATCGCCATCCGCGAGTTGGGTGCCGTTGACGTCGCGCACCACCAATCCTTCATCCTGCGCAGCATCCATCGCTTGTTGAGACCAGATATGGCCGCACTCAGGGCAGTTCAGCGCGTCGCCATCCTGCCAGGTATATTCGGAATGGCATTCGGGGCAAGAAGGTAAAGTCTGCATTACAACCTCATCAATAAGTACCCTGGCGGGTAAACAAAAAAGGCGGCCATTCTATAACCTTAATTTTGATGTGGATAGCCTTTCTTATGCACGATACGTTATTGAAGCGTTGCCGCCCGCGATGTTTTGCGAGCCGCGCCGAAAAAGCATGAGCGGAAATGGGGTAACGCTCCCTCTCCAGCGCTGCGCCTGTTAAGGTCGGGTAGCGCTTTAGATGCATTAACGATAGGATCCGCCTTAATACCCAGACCGCCGCTGATATCAACAGGAACACGCAAGTTGAGTGACATGACCGCAAAAGGATCAACAGATATGGATATTGGTAACCACACGCCAATGATGCATTGGTGTGTTACTGCTGATAATTAAAGACTATTTTCCACAAGAGAATAAAAACTACATTTCAACCTACACTTTTGTAACTATCTGATTTAAAGAATATTGTTTGCTGTACTCATCCAGCGTTATACTCCCTCTGTTTTCCCATCCCTCTAATAACACAGGGCATCTCCATGAGCCGATACCATGTATCCAGCAGTGAAGGCCAGTATGAGAAAGACTCTGGCGAGCAGGTTTTGGCTAATAAGCTGGGGATCGCTACTTCTGATGAGATGGATGAGGCTGAACTTGTCCTGTTAGAACAACTCTACCAGTCTGTTTTTGAAGAACAGTTCCCAGAAGGACAGCTCAGCGTAGCCATGCTAAAAAGCTGGCACCGCCGTTGGTTAGGTAACATCTACGAGTGGGCTGGACAAGAAAGAGCGGTCAATATCAGCAAAGGCGGCTTTATGTTTGCCCCTTCAGCACAATTGCCAAAACTGCTGAGCGAATTCGACAACAAGTATCTGGCTCAATACACGCCATGCAGCGGAATGGACGAAGAACAGCTCATCACCGCCATCGCCATAACCCATGTCGAGCTGATACTTATCCATCCATTCAGAGAGGGAAACGGACGCCTGTCGCGACTGCTAGCCGACGTGATGGCCGTTCAGGGAGGATACAAACCGCTGGATTATCAAAGCTGGGAGCAAAACAAAACCCAGTATATATCGGCTATTCATGCAGGCCTATCAATGGACTACGAGTCGATGAAACACTGGGTCAGTAAGGCATTAAGAAAGGATTAGGCAAGGCGAAGATGAGCGAACTTTTTGCGTGCGGCTTCCAGCGAAGCTTCAACCCTGGCGGAAGGCTGGCCTGTTTCAACAGCCGTTGACGTCGCCACAGAACGCACAATGTCTGTACGAGACGGTTTTACATAACCTACCTGCGTTTTTTTGTTGTTGCTCATAGCGACTCCTGATTAACAAATTCACTGATTACATTATATCAACGATGACAGAGAACTGCATGCCCTTGGTAACGACTTCGGTAAACGCTGCTTCTCTGACAACAGAGTATGAGCAAAACCACCAGGGTGCTCTGCACTGGTTCAGACCTTTTTAACGATAAAAATTTCGTACAATGAGCAGCACATCTTTTGACTTTTCCTGTACCTGATGGCCAAAAATGCCAGTCAATCTCTGTCGTTTCCTTGCTATTCACACCATGACATCCCCCCGCCTAACCATTACAATCTCTCTTTGTTTTTTGCGGGCTGGTTTGCAGTTTTCTGGGGGTAATGATAATGATGAATAACGACAAAAAATGGATTGGGGACCTGCTGGGCGGGCCGCTGATGAGCAAGGAGAGTCGTGTCATTGCGGAACTGATGTTGTCCGACCCGGATGAAAACAACTGGCAACAACAGATCGTTGAGCAGAACATCCTTCAGGCTTCCTCCTCTAATACTGCAAAACGTTATGCAACCACGATCCGGTTGCGCTTGATGATGCTGGATAAAGGCGCATGGAGGTTGATTGCGGAAGGGAGTGAGCGGGAACGTGTTCAACTACTGTTTATCGCCCTGATATTGCACTCTCCAATAGTGAAAGATTTTCTGGACGAAACGGTGAATGACCTGCGCAGGCAATTTAAAGAGAAATTGCCAAATGATAGCTGGAGTGAATTTGTTACTAACCACATACGCCAGTACCCAGTGCTTACCAGTTACTCAGACTCATCCATTACTAAAATGGGTAACAATCTTGTGAAAGCGCTTGCTGAGGTGGGTTATCTCGATACACCGCGCCGTCGCAATCTGCAGCCACTTTTTTTATTGCCGGAAACTAAAGAAGTGCTGCAACGCCTTGGGCAACAGGATTTGATTTCTATTCTGGAGGGTAAACGGTGATCGATCCCGTTCTTGACTACCGCCTTTCGCAGATTCAGAGCCGCATTGAAGAAGACCGTTTTCTTAAAAATAATGGTTCAGGTAATGAGATTGGTTTTTGGATCTTTGACTACCCTGCCCAATATGAACTGCAGGTTCGCGAGCATCAGAAATACCTGTTGCGCAACCTTGAAAAGGATCACCATTTTACGCATCTGAATGTTTTTCAGATCATTATTGATATGTTGACCGAGCGTGGGTTGTTTGAGCGCGTTTGCCAGCAAGAAGTAAAAGTTGGCCCTGAGGCTCTGAAAAAGCAGCTTGCCGGGCCCCTTAGTCAGAAGAAAATCGCTGATTATATTGCCCAAAAAGTCGATCTTCCTGCGCAGGAGTTCGTCATTCTTACCGGAATGGGGAATGCCTGGCCGTTAGTTCGTGGGCATGAACTGATGAGCGCTTTACAGGACGTCATGGGTTTCACCCCCTTGTTAATGTTCTACCCAGGTACTTACAGTGGCTATGACCTTTCCCCGTTAGCGGGTATTGATTCACGGAATTATTATCGCGCCTTCAGACTGGTGCCCGAGCATGGACCAGCGGCAACATTGAATCCTCATTGAAGAGCACAGCATGGATATTGAACATATTTTTGAAAAACCCTTAAAACGTAATATTAATGGCGTTGTAAAAGCCGAACAGACAGATGATGCCAGCGCGTGGATTGAACTTGATGAATACGTGATTACACGCGAGTTAGAAGGCCACCTGCGCCACTTCTTCGAATCGTATGTACCGGCAACAGGCCCGGAGCGCATTCGGATGGAGAACAAAATTGGCGTATGGGTTTCAGGCTTCTTCGGCTCCGGTAAATCACATTTTATCAAGATCCTGTCGTACCTTCTATCTAACAGAAAAGTCAGCCGCAATGGCTCAGAACGCAATGCCTACTCCTTCTTCGAAGAAAAAATCAAAGATGCATTGTTCCTGGCTGATATCAATAAAGCGGTGCATCACCCTACCGAAGTCATCCTGTTCAATATCGATTCCCGTGCCAATGTCGATGATAAAGAAGACGCTATCCTTAAAGTCTTCCTGAAAGTATTTAACGAGCGCGTCGGTTATTGCGCGGACTTTCCACATATTGCTCATCTTGAGCGCGAACTGGATAATCGTGGTCAGTACGAAACGTTTAAAGAAGCTTTTCTAAAGATCAACGGCTCGAGCTGGGAAGAAGAGCGCGACTCTTATTACTTCATTAGCGATGAGATGGCAGAAGCATTAAGCCAGGCAACCGGTCAAAGTATTGAGGCCTCACGCCAGTGGATTGAACAGCTCGATAAAAACTTCCCGCTGGATATCAATAATTTTTGCCTGTGGGTAAAAGAGTGGCTGGATGAAAACGGTAAAAACATCCTCTTCATGGTAGATGAAGTCGGCCAGTTCATCGGTAAAAACACACAGATGATGCTTAAGTTGCAGACCATCACCGAAAATCTTGGTGTTATCTGCGGCGGGCGCGCGTGGGTGATTGTTACCTCACAAGCTGATATAAATGCGGCCATTGGCGGTATGAGCAGCCGCGACGGGCAGGACTTCTCCAAAATACAGGGCCGCTTCTCCACACGCTTACAGCTTTCAAGCTCCAACACCTCTGAAGTTATTCAGAAACGTTTGCTGGTCAAAACAGATGCCGCAAAAACCGCGCTGGCGAAAGTGTGGCAGGAGAAAGGCGATATTCTGCGTAACCAGCTGGCGTTTGATCCAACGACAACGGCTTCGCTGCGCCCGTATACCAGTGAAGAAGAGTTTATTGATAACTACCCGTTTGTACCGTGGCATTATCAGATTCTGCAAAAAGTTTTTGAGTCCATCCGTACTAAAGGCGCTGCCGGTAAACAACTGGCGATGGGGGAGCGCTCGCAGCTGGAAGCTTTCCAGACAGCGGCCCAGCAAATTTCCACGCAAGGTCTCGACTCCCTGGTGCCCTTCTGGCGTTTCTACGCAGCCATTGAAAGTTTCCTGGAGCCAGCGGTAAGCCGGACAATTACCCAGGCTTGTCAAAATGGTGTGCTTGACGAGTTTGATGGCAACCTGCTGAAAACGTTGTTCCTGATCCGTTATGTCGATGTGCTGAAAAGTACCCTCGATAACCTGGTTACGCTCTCAATTGATAAGATTGATACCGACAAGGTTGAGCTGCGCCGCCGCGTTGAGCACAGCCTGAATAAGCTGGAACGGGAGATGCTGATTGCCCGTGTGGAAGATAAATATGTCTTCCTGACCAATGAAGAGAAAGAAATTGAAAACGAAATTCGTAACGTTGAAGTCGATTTTTCCACGATCAATAAAAAACTTGCATCGATCATCTTTGACGACATCCTGAAGAATAAGCGCTATCGCTACCCGGAAAACAAGCAGGACTTTGATATCAGCCGTTTCCTCAACGGTCACCCGCTGGATGGCGCAATGCTTAACGATCTGGTGGTGAAGATTATTACACCTAAAGATCCTACTTATAGCTTTTACAACAGTGATGCAGCCTGCCGCCCGTATACAGCAGAAGGTAATGGTTGTGTATTGATTCGCCTGCCTGAAGATTCCCGCGTCTGGACTGATATCGATCTCGTTGTGCAGACGGAGAAATTCCTCAGAGACAATGCAGGTCAACGTCCCGAGCAAGCCAGCCTGCTGTCTGAGAAAGCACGCGAAAATAACGCGCGTGAAAAACTGTTACGTGTACAGATAGAGTCCCTGCTGGCTGAGGCGGAACTGTGGGCTATTGGTGAACGCTTACCGAAAAAATCCTCCACGCCAAACAGCATTGTGGATGAAGCTTACCGTTATGTGATTGAAAACACGTTCGGCAAGCTGAAAATGCTGCACCCCTTTAACGGCGATATTAACCGTGAGATTCATGCCTTTCTGACGGTGGAAAATGATACGGAGCTGAATCTGGGCGAGATGGAGGAATCCAATCGCGACGCCCTGCGCGAAGTGGAAAACTGGATCAGTATGGGTATCGATTTCCATAAGCCGGTTTACCTGCGCGATGTGCTCAACCATTTTGCTCGCCGTCCTTATGGCTGGCCCGAGGATGAAGTCAAACTACTGGTGGCGCGGCTTGCGCAAAAACGCAAAATCAGCTTCAGCCAGCAGAACAATAATCTCGAATTAAAACAGGCGTGGGATCTCTTTAATAATAGCCGCCGCCATAGCGAGCTACGTCTGCATAAAATTCGCCGCCACGATGAAGCACAGATCCTCAAAGCCGCCAAAATCATGGCGGACGTGGCCCAACAGCCGTTTAATGAACGTGAAGAACCGGCGCTGGTTGAACATATTCATTCTGTGCTGGGTGCATGGAAACAAGAGCTGGATGTTTTTAAAGCCAAAGCCGAAGGGGGCAACAACCCGGGCAAACAGGAGATTGATGAAGGCCTGCGTCTGCTCAACTCGATACTGAATGAGAAAGAAGACTTCGCGCTGGTTGAAAAGGTCACGACCCAGGCTGATGCACTGCTGGATTTCAGTGAAGATCGTGAAGATCTGGTCGACTTCTACCGCAAGCAGTTTAACACCTGGCAGAAGCTGGGAGCCGCACTGCAAGGCAGTTTTAAATCCAACCGCAGCGCGCTGGAAAAAGATGCTGATGCGTTAAAAGCACTCACTGAGCTGGAAAGCATCTGGCAGATGCCAGAGCCGTATAAACATCTGAACCGTATTACGCCGCTTATTGAGCAGGTGCAGCGTGTTAACCAACAGCTTGTTGAACAGCACCGCATGCATGCATTAGAGCGTATCGATACGCGTATTGAAGAGACCCGCCAACGGTTGCTTGAAGCGCATGCCACTGCGGAGCTGCAAAACCGCGTTCTGCTGCCAATGCAAAAAGCGCGTAAGCGTGCAGAAGAGAATCACTCTATTCCTGAAATACTTGCCGAACAGCATGAAACTATTGCGTTACAAACGGAAGCGGACAAACAGGTCAACCAGTGGATTGATGAGCTACGCAAAAAACAGCAAGCACAGCTGCGCGCAGCAAATGAGGCAAAACATGCAGCCGAACCGCAGCAACTCTACACCGCTGAGAAACCAGCCGCTATCCAGCCGGTACCGAAGAAAACTCACCTGGTAAATGTATCGGGTGAAATGCGCAAAGCGACGGGAAGTGAAGTGCTGGAAACGGCTGAGCAAGTCGAAAAAGCGCTGGAAACGCTGCGTAAAACGCTGCTGGCAACCATTGAAGCTGGCGATCGTATTCGCCTTCAGTAAACCCATTTCAGGGCAGCGTCCTGCTGCCCTTTGCAGGATTTTCTATGAACACCAATAACATCAAAAAATATGCCCCGAAGGCACGTAATCAATTCCGTGATGCGGTGATCGATAAGCTCACGACGCTGGGTATCACCATAGATAAAAAAGGTCACTTACAGGTTGCTGATGCTGAAATCATTGGCGAGACGGTGCGTTACGGGCAGTTTGACTATCACAAATCATCCCTCCCCCGCCGTGAAAAACTGGCGAAATGCGCTCGTGAGCAGGGCTTTGATGTGCTGGTCGAGCGCAGCGCCTATACCTGGTTTAACCGCCTGTGCGCAATCCGTTATATGGAACGGCACGGCTATCTCGATCACGGTTTCCAGGTGTTATCACACCCTGATAACCCGACGGGTTTTGAGGTGCTGGATCATGTGCCGGAAGTCGCCGAAAGTTTAGGGCTCGACAAAGCACGTCTGGTAGAGATGAAGCTTTCCGGTAATCAGGACGAAGACCTGTACCGCGAATTACTGCTGGGCCAGTGCCGTGCGCTGCATCGCGCTATGCCGTTTCTGTTCGAAGCAGTAGACGACGAGGCTGAACTGCTGCTGCCGGATAACCTGACCCGTACTGACTCCATTCTGCGTAATCTGGTGGACGATATCCCGCCAGAAGACTGGGATCAGGTAGAAGTGATCGGCTGGCTGTATCAGTTCTATATCTCCGAGAAAAAGGATGCGGTTATCGGCAAGGTGGTAAAAAGCGAAGATATCCCTGCCGCCACCCAGCTGTTTACGCCAAACTGGATTGTGCAGTATCTGGTGCAGAACTCCGTGGGCCGCCAGTGGTTACAGACCTACCCGGATTCGCAGCTGAAAGGCAAAATGGACTATTACATTGAGCCTGCGGAGCAAACGCCGGAAGTGCAGGCGCAGCTGGCAGCTATAACCCCCTCCAGCATTGAACCGGAAAACATCAAAGTGCTCGACCCGGCCTGCGGCTCCGGTCATATTTTGATTGAAGCCTACAACGTACTGAAAAATATTTACGAAGAGCGCGGTTACCGTGGGCGTGATATTCCGCAACTGATCCTGGAAAATAATATCTTCGGCCTCGATATCGACGATCGTGCCGCCCAGCTTTCAGGCTTTGCATTAATGATGATGGCCCGCAAAGATGATCGCCGGATAATTAAAAATGGCGTGCGGCTTAATATTGTCTCCCTGCAGGAGAGCCTGCATCTGGATATTGCTAAACTGTGGCAACAGCTGAACTTCCACCAACAGAGTCAAACCGGCAGTATCGGCGATATGTTTGCTGAAAATACCGAGCTGGCGCATACGGACAGCCCGGAATATCAGCTGCTGATGCGTACGCTGAAATTATTTGTCAATGCCAAAACGCTGGGTTCACTAATCCAAGTTCCACATGAGGAAGAAGCGGCGCTGAAAATATTTTTGGATGCACTCTTTCGACTGGAGCAGGAAGGCGATATTCAGCAAAGGGCTGCGGCAAAGGCGTTTATTCCGTATATTCAGCAGGCATGGATACTGGCACAACGCTATGATGTGGTAGTGGCGAACCCGCCGTATATGGGTAGTAAGGGGATGAATGGCGAACTGAAAGGCTTTGCTCAAAATAATTTCCCGAATAGTAAGTCTGATTTGTTCGCAATCTTTATTGAGCGTGGGTTTCTATGGTTGAAAGAAGCCGGATTCAACTCAATGGTAACGATGCAGTCCTGGATGTTCCTATCCAGTTATGAAAATATGCGAGCAAGCATACTGAATAAACTTACGATCGAGACGATGGTCCACATGGGCAATGGGGTTATGAAAATTGCTTTTGGCACGAATGCGACGGTATTTAGAAATATTCATATTCCTTCTTACGAAGGGGCATTCTCCTACGTTGAGAATGATGATATCAATGAAAAAGGATATCCCAAGCCTTTCCCTGTTAAAAATGAGCGATTTAAGACTGTCGCCGCCGATGATTTCAAAAAAATCCCAGGTCAACCGATTGCTTATTGGGTAAGTGATATATATAGGGAAGTTTTTATACAATCACCAGCTCTCTCCTCAATAGCTAAACCAAGGCAAGGGCTCGCAACTTCAGATAATAATAGATTTTTAAAGCTATGGTATGAACCATCATTAAGAAAAATTAACTTTTCCGCGCAAGATCGTGCCGAGGCTTTAAAATCTAAGGCAAAATGGTTTCCTTGCCAAAAAGGTGGGAGTTATAGAAAATGGTTTGGGAATCATGAATATCTTGTAAACTGGGAAAATGATGGACGTGAACTTCTTGATTTTGCAGCAAGCCTATATGGTTCTCCTACTAGAACAATAAAAAATATACCTTTTTATTTTAGGGAAGGTGCAACCTGGTCTACAATTTCGTCAAGTGACTTTTCAATTAGATATAGCCCAAGTGGTTTTATTTCTGAAACTAAAGGTGCGATTTGTTTCGCAGATGATAAAAATATTTTATTATCAATCCTAGGATTCGGTAATTCTAAATTAGTTAATTATTTTTTAAAATCATTATCACCAACTTTAGATTACCATGAAGGGCCTATTGGAAAGCTTCCTTTCAAAGGAAAATTAGAGTCACAAGTTTTAGAAAATGTTGTAGATTTAATTGATATATCAGAGGAAGACTGGAATACTGAGGAAATTTCTTGGGGTTTTAAAAAGCACCCTCTAATAAAATCTGATAATATTAATTTTTTACATTCTAGCTTTGAGAGATTTAAAAAAGACGCACAAGAAATTATACTTAGAGTCCATCAACTTGAAGAGTTCAATAACAAAGAGATTATTAGAGAATATGGGCTAGAATCAGAGCTAGACTACAAAGTTTCATTCGAGGAAATAACATTAACGATAAATCCTGATTATAAGTATTCTGGTACCTCTGACGATAAATCAGAAAGGATGCAATCAGATAGTTTTGCTTCCCTACTATCCTATACCATCGGCTGCATGATGGGCCGCTACTCCCTTGATCGCGAAGGTCTGGTCTATGCCCACGAAGGTAACCAGGGATTCGCCGAACTTGTCGCCGAAGGTGCATACAAAACCTTCCCGGCCGACAACGATGGTATCCTACCGCTGATGGATGATGCCTGGTTTGACGACGATGTTACTACTCGAGTTAAAGAATTTGTCCGTACCGTCTGGGGTGAAGAGCACCTGCAGGAAAACCTCGAATTTATCGCTGAAAGCCTCTGCTTATACGCCATCAAACCAAAAAAAGGCGAATCTGCGCTGGATACCATCCGCCGTTATCTTTCCACGCAGTTCTGGAAAGATCATTTGAAAATGTATAAAAAGCGCCCGATCTACTGGCTGTTCAGCTCCGGTAAAGAGAAAGCGTTTGAGTGCCTGGTCTATCTGCATCGCTATAACGACGCGACGCTGGCGAGAATGCGTACCGAGTATGTAGTGCCGCTGCTGGCGCGCTATCAGGCGAATATCGATCGTCTGAATGAGCAGATCGACACCTCTTCCGGCGGCGAAGCGACACGACTGAAGCGCGAACGCGATAGCTTAAACAAGAAGTTTAACGAACTGCGAAGCTTCGATGACCGCTTACGCCACTACGCTGATATGCGCATCACCCTCGATCTGGATGATGGCGTAAAGGTTAACTACGGCAAATTTGGCGATCTGTTAGCCGATGTCAAAGCTATCACAGGTAACGCGCCTGAAATAATCTAATCCCTCTTGCACCATCGGTTTGCTACCGGTGGTGCTTTGCTTATTCATCTCAACCTATCCGCAGATCATGCTAAAATGCCGATCTTGATGTCCTCAGAGACACCTCAACACTTGCTTTTACAGCAAAACATTGAGCCAATCGCGGTTCTGTTTTCTACACTAAATTAACTGTAACAACATGGGATTGTGACCTTGCAAAATCAGGAATTTATTGCCGGACTAAAAGCAAAATTTACCGACTATCGCATCGTTTTCTGGCACGATCCCGACCAACGTTTTGCTGAAGATCTCGATCAACTGGCGCTTGAAAACGTCACGCTGCTTAATATGAGCAACGCCTCGCAGCTGGCAACTAAAAAACGTATTGAAATTGATGAGCCAGAGCAGCAATTCCTGCTGTGGTTCCCGCATGATGTGCCATCCCCTGAACTTGACTGGCTGCGTGATATCCGACTTTACAGCACGGAATTTCATGCCGACTTTGCGGCTATTACGCTTAATGCATTAGGTATTCCGCAGCTTAGCCTGCGGGATCATATTCAACGTCGTAAATCATTTTTTAAAGGTAAACGCACGCAGGCCCTGAAGCAGTGGATCACCGAACAGGAAACAGAAGATTCACTGGATAAAAAAATGCTGGCTGTCATTGCGGGAGCTAAATCTTTTAAAACAGAGGACATCCTGTTCAGCCTGATTAATCAGTATGTGAACCAGCAACAAGATGACGACAGCGAGCTGGAAAACACCCAGGCCATGCTTAAGCGCCACGATCTCGACAGTATATTGTGGAAAATAGCGCACAATGAATTGGGTTATCCGACAGAACAACCGTCGCTGGAAAACCTGATCCTGAAATTATTTTGCACCGACCTGTCTGCGCAGGCCGATCCGCAACAGCGCGAATGGCTGGAGAAAAATATTTTGCTCACACCATCCGGACGCGCATCAGCATTAGCCTTTATGGTCAGCTGGCGTGCCGATCGCCGCTATAAAGCCGCCTACGATTATTGTGCCCGGTGGATACAAGAAGCACTCCATCCCGAAGATCACTATCGTCAGAGCTCTCCCTACGTGCTGCATGAATGCGAAACCACAGAAAGCATTGAGCAGACGATTATCCGTGCGTTGGTTACCCAGTTACAGGAAGAGAGCACCACGCTGGATCGCGAAGCCTTTAAGAAATTACTTTCCGAGCGCCAGAGCAAATACTGGTGTCAGACGCGGCAGGAGTATTACGCCATCTACGATGCGCTGCGCCAGGCAGAGCGCCTGTTGCATTTACGTAATCGCTATATTGATGGTTTCCACTATCCGGATAGCGCAACCTTCTGGAAAGCCTATTGTGAAGAGCTGTTCCGCTTCGATCAGGCCTATCGCCTGTTTAACGAATCTGCGCTGTTAGTACACAGTAAAGGCGCAATGATCCTTAAAAGCCTGGATGATTATATCGAAGCGCTCTATTCCAACTGGTATCTGGCGGAGCTGAGCCGCAGCTGGAATAAAGTGCTGGAAGCTGAAAAACGCATACAGGAGTGGCGCATTCCCGGCATTCCCCGGCAGCAGGACTTTTACAAAGAGGTTGTCAGACCGCAATTTAATAACCCGCAGATCAAGCGTGTCTTCGTGATCATTTCAGATGCGCTGCGTTATGAAGTTGCCGAAGAGCTAAGCAACCAGATCAATAAAGAGAAGCGCTTTAGCGCGGAGTTGCGTTCCCAGACCGGCGTATTACCAAGCTATACCCAGTTAGGCATGGCGGCATTGCTGCCGCATGAGCAATTAAGTTACCAGCAAGGTAATAGCGATATTGTCTTTGCCGATGGCTTGTCGACTTCCGGCATACCCAACAGAGATACTATCCTGAAAAAATTTAAAGGGATGGGGGTAAAATCCGACGACCTGCTGAAATGGAAGAATCAGGAAGGCCGGGATATTATTCGTGATGCTGAGGTCGTCTACATCTGGCATAACACCATCGATGCGATGGGAGACAGTGCATCAACGGAAGAGAAAACTTTCGAAGCGTGCCGTAGCGCAGTTGACGAATTAAAAGATCTGGTGACCCGCGTCATTAACCGTCTCCATGCCACGCGTATTATTGTCACCGCCGATCATGGCTTTTTGTTCCAGCAACAACAGCTCTCCACGCAGGATAAAACGACTCTGGCTATCAAGCCGGAAAATACGATTAAAAACCACAAGCGTTTTATTATCGGCCATCAGCTCCCTGCCGACGATTTTTGCTGGAAAGGTAAACTGGCTGATACCGCTGGTGTTGCGGATGAGAGTGAATTCCTGTTGCCAAAAGGCGTGCAGCGTTTCCACTTTTCCGGCGGCGCGCGTTTTGTTCACGGTGGTGCCATGTTGCAGGAAGTCTGCGTCCCTGTGCTTCAGGTAAAAGCGTTGCAAAAAACAGCCGCAGAAAAACAACCGCAGCGTCGCCCGGTCGATATTGTTGCTTACCATCCCGTGATCAAGCTGGTGAACAATATTGATAAAGTGAGCCTGCTTCAGACACATCCTGTTGGTGAATTTTACGAACCCCGAACGTTAAATATCTTTATCGTTGATGAAGCAAATAATGTCGTGTC
>OKNF01000044.1_pt1 | contig 41183 bp, 36 predicted proteins | sample 1613121 | NCBI WGS metagenome assembly OKNF01 (sample SAMN04436838, study PRJEB24849) | human gut metagenome | biome: human gut; feature: NICU; material: stool | host: Homo sapiens | place: USA: Saint Louis, MO | collected 2011-09-08
AGTCAACCCCTTTTTCAGAAGTTTTTCTCCGGCGATTCAGGCTTCGCTGAACCGCCTGACCGTGCCGACCAGAAGCCGTTGTGCCGTGTCAGTGGAGGCGCATTATAGGGAGTTATTCCGGGCTGACAAGTGTTTATTTCAAAAATATGATCGTTAGGTTTATTTTTCAGCAAAGCGTGTTTTTTTAGCGCGATTTGCTGCTCATTTGCGCGAATTCCTCAGCGAAACGCTCTACCTGCTGCCAGTCGGTATACTCCACTTCTTTAGTGGCGTCAGTCTCGCCGCCGGTCATGCGCATAATAAACTGAATCATCACACGGTCGAACCAGCCGTAGCGCGGATAGCGCAGCGCGCCGGCAAACACCGCGCAACTGTCCGGCTGCCACGGCGACTGTAACAGGAACTTGCGCGTATAGGCGTTGGTTTGCGGCGTTCGCTTTTCTGGTTTGCGCGCGGTGAGGTTAACGGAGAAGAAACCGCTGATGCGCTGTTGCAGCTGCGCCAGATTCTTCTTTACAAAGCGCGCCACCGCCGGCTGAAAGTGGCCGTAACGAATCGATGCGCCAATTAGCACGCGATCGTACTGCGCCCAGTCAATATGCTGAACATGCAGGATATTCATTACGTCGCACTCCTGATGCGCTTTCATCGTATTGGCGATGTAAGCGGCAATCTCGCGCGTTTGCCCGTCACGGCTGGAAAACAGAATCAGCGCCTTCATTACTTTCTCCTTATATCACTCACGCCAGAAGGTAGGAGTGAACAGTACCAGCAGCGTAAACACTTCCAGACGACCAAAAAGCATGGTCGAAATCAGAATCCATTTTGCAACGTCATTCATTGAGGTGAAGTTATCCGCTACAACGCCCAGGCCCGGTCCGAGATTGTTGAGTGTGGCAGCCACTGCGGCGAACGCGGAAAAGTCATCGACGCCGGTGGCGATAATCGCCAGCATGCTCAGCAGGAACACCAACGCATAAGCGGAGAAGAACCCCCACACCGCTTCGAGAATACGTTCCGGCAAAGCGCGATTTCCTAACTTAATCGTATAGACGGCGTTGGGATGCACCAGACGCTTCAGTTCACGCGAGCCCTGCTTAAACAACAGCAGAATACGAATCACCTTCAAGCCGCCGCCTGTAGAACCGGCACAGCCGCCAATAAAAGCGGAGCAGAGCAGCAGCACCGGTAAGAATAGCGGCCAGCGCGCAATGCTGTCAGTGGTAAAACCTGCTGTCGTCGCCATCGACACCACCTGGAAAAACGCCTGGTTCAGGGTTTGCCAGCCGCTGGCATAAACATTATGGAACCACAATACAATGGTGCAGATAACCACCAGCGTAAACTGTACGCCGATAAACATGCGGAATTCAGGATCGCGCCAGTAGACGCGCAAATTACGTCCGCTCAGTAAAGAGAAGTGCAAACCATAGTTACAGCCGGAAATCAGCAGGAATACGGCGATAATAGTATTGATGGTTGGGCTGTTGAAGTAGCCCACGCTGGCGTCATGGGTCGAGAAGCCGCCGATAGCGATTGTCGAGAAGCTGTGGCCGATAGCGTCAAACATCGGCATGCCCGCCAGCCACAGCGCCACAGCGCAGGCCACGGTCAGCAAAACGTAAATCAGCCACAACGTTTTCGCCGTTTCGGCAATACGCGGGCGCATTTTGTTATCTTTCAATGGACCGGGCATTTCCGCCCGATAAAGCTGCATGCCCCCAACGCCCAGTATCGGCAGAATCGCCACCGCTAGCACAATGATCCCCATGCCGCCGAGCCATTGCAGCATCTGTCGATAAAAAAGAATCGCTTTGGGCAACGAATCCAGTCCCACCAGCGTCGTCGCACCGGTCGTGGTCAAGCCGGAAAAGGACTCGAAAAAGGCGTCAGTGACAGAGAGGTTCGGATGCTCGGCGAATATAAACGGCATCGCCCCGACGCTGCCCAGCACGGTCCAGAACAGCACGACAATCAAAAAGCCTTCGCGCGGCTTCAGATCGTTCTTCTGTTTACGGTTAGGCCACCAGAGCATAGCGCCGATAATCAGCGCCATGATAAATGTCTGACTGAATGCGCGCCCCGCACCATCGCGGTAAATCAACGCCACCAGGCCGGGCACGATCATTGTTCCAGAGAACAGAATGACCAGTAACCCGACGATACGGGTAATGGCACGAAAATGCATTCTGCCGTTTCCTTAAGGTAAAAATTAGGGGTCTACCGGTTCGAGCGTTAACATTCCCCGGCTAACGTCTGTCAGATTCTGCGTAAACCCGGCAACCTGCGCCCAGGGCAACGCTAATGTGATCGAGACGACATCCAAAAAATCCGTCTTAAGCAATTCTCCTTCAAAACGCTGAACCAGGCGCTCGATATCGCTGAGTTGCGCATAATCGCAGCGTAGCTGAAAACGGCGCATCGGTATCTTTTGTTTGCGCGCCAGCTGCCTGAGCGCCTGCTGCACGCCGCCGCCGTAAGCTTTCACCAGGCCGCCGGTGCCCAGCATAATGCCGCCGTAGTAACGCACCACGACGGCGGTGATCTCGCCCACTTGACTGCCCATCAACTGCGCCAGCATCGGCTTGCCTGCCGTGCCGGATGGTTCACCGTCATCAGAAAATCCCAGCTGTTGGGAATCATCGGGGCGTCCCGCCACGTATGCCCAGCAGTGATGGCGAGCGGTCGGATGCTCCGCCTTCACCTGCTGGACAAACGCGCGCGCCGCTTCAACGCCTTCGGTATGGGCCAGCATTGTAATGAAACGGCTTTTTTTAATTATCTCTTCGCTGATGCTGAGCGGCTCAGCGGGAATATCGTAAACGTCCATCATGCCAAAAGCAGATCGCGCGTCATGTTCTCAATACGATTGGCGTAGATCACCACATTGTCCTCAATGCGGACGCCGCCGTAAGGCTGCAGGGCGTCGATCGCCTGCCAGTTAAAGTGCTGGCTGTATTTGCCTTCACGCCACGGCGTCAGCAGCGATTCAATAATATAGAAGCCCGGCTCGATGGTTAGCACCATGCGCGGCTCCAGCACGCGAGTGCAGCGCAGGAAAGGATACTGCCGCGGCGCCGCCAGATGCGTGCCGTTCTCATCCTGCATAAAGCCAGCGACGTCATGCACCTGCAAGCCAAGCGGATGTCCCAACCCGTGCGGCATAAACGGACCGGTCAGATTTTCTGCCACCATCGCCTCCGCGCTGATATCGCGCACCAGATCGTACTTCAGCAGCATCTCAGCGATACGCTGATGCATCTGCAGATGGTAGTCGGTATAGCGTTCACCCGCTTTTAATGTCGCGATCAACGCCAGCTCATGCTGATTCATATCCTGCAAAATGTGCGCGAATAGCGAGTCACTTTGCGTGGTATAAGTGCGCGTCAGATCGGCAGCGTAGCCGTTGTACTCCGCGCCTGCGTCAATCAGGAAGCTGCGGCGCTTCGGCGGTGCCTGATGGTCGAGCCTGGTGTAGTGCAGCACCGCCGCATGTTCGTTCAGGGCGATAATATTGCCGTAGGGCACATCGGTGTCACGATGGCCGGTCGCGGTCAGATAGGCGAGATTGATATCGAACTCGCTCATGCCGGAGAGAAATGCCTCTTTCGCTGCCCGGTGCCCTGCCACCGCCAGCTTCTGCGCTTCACGCATGCAGGCCAGCTCATAATCGGTTTTATAAGAGCGATGATAATGCAGGAAATCGATAGCGCCCTGCGGGTTGATGCGTTCATTGCTGATACCGAGCTGCGTCGCGCGCTGCGGCACCGGTCCGATATAGGCGACATTCTGACGCTGCGACGGCAGCAGGTCGCCAATCTCATCCGCGTTTTTCAGCGCGACAATGTCGATTTCGTCAGTCCAGAAGCTGTGCGGCAGAGGCTCGACGTTGTGCCAGTAGTCTACCGGCGAATAAAACCAGAGCTTCGGCTTATTAACGCCATCGACCCACAGCCAACAGTTAGGCACCTGCGTCACCGGCACCCAGGCTTTGAACTGCGGATTAACCTTGAAAGGATAGTGATGGTCATCCAGGAAAACCGTCAGCAGCTCGCCGGAATGAATAAGCATCGCATCCAGTTGAAAGCGTGCCAGAACCTGCTGCGCGCGCTGTTGCAGCGTCGCGATGTGATCTTTGTACAAGGTAGCCAGCGTATCCATTGTCGTACTCCGTATCAGCAAAATTGTCCGCATCTTATCACAGCGCTGACAGGGATGCCGTGTCGCCGCCGCCTGTGATCCCGTTTGCAAATGAGCAAAGTTTTGTTTGCAAATAATTAACATCACTCCCACACTCTCGATCATCTGGTACGACCAGATCCCTTTATCGCGGTTTCAGGAGACGGACATGCTTTACCAAGGCGACACACTTTCCCTTGACTGGCTGGACGACGGCATCGCCGAGCTGGTATTCGACGCGCCCGGTTCAGTAAACAAACTGGATACGCAAACGGTAGCCAGCCTGGGCGAAGCCATTGCCGTGCTGGAAAAACAGACGGCGCTGAAAGGCGTTCTGCTCAGCTCTGCTAAACCGGCGTTTATCGTTGGCGCGGATATCACCGAATTTTTATCATTGTTTAACGCGCCATCAGAGAAGCTGGCGAACTGGCTGGCTTTCGCCAACGGCATCTTTAACCGCCTGGAGGATCTGCCGGTTCCTACCCTTTCCGCGATCAAAGGCTACGCGCTGGGCGGCGGCTGCGAATGCGTTCTCGCCACCGATTATCGTATCGCCACGCCGGATGCGCGCATTGGCTTGCCGGAAACCAAACTGGGCATTATGCCGGGCTTTGGCGGTTCGGTGCGTCTGCCCCGACTGCTGGGCGCCGACAGCGCGCTGGAAATTATCGCCGCCGGGAAAGACGTTGACGCCAAAAGCGCGCTGGCGCTCGGCCTGGTAGACGCGGTGGTGCCGGAAGAAAAACTGCGCGCTGGCGCGATCGCCATGCTGAAAATGGCGATCGCCGATGCCGATGACTGGCGGCAACGACGTCAACCGAAGCTGCAGCCGCTGAAGCTCAGCCCCATTGAAGCGGCAATGAGCTTCACCATCGCCAAAAGCATGGTGCAGCAGAGCGCCGGCAAACATTATCCTGCGCCGATGCGGGCGGTAAAAACCATTGAGGCCGCAGCCAGCCTGGGACGTGATGAGGCGCTGAAGCTGGAAACGCAGGCGTTCGTGCCGCTGGCGCAGTCGAAAGAGGCGCGCGCCCTGGTCGGCATCTTCCTGAACGATCAGTATGTTAAAGGCAATGCGAAAAAGTTGACGCAGGGCCACGCCCCGCCGCAGCAGGCGGCGGTAATAGGCGCTGGCATTATGGGCGGCGGCATCGCCTGGCAGTCGGCATGGAAAGGCGTGCCGGTCATTATGAAAGATATCAGCGAAAAATCGCTGGCGCTGGGGATGAACGAAGCGGGCAAGCTGCTGAATAAACAGCTGGAGCGCGGCAAAATAGACGGACAACAGCTGGCCAATATTATCTCCACTATCCACCCTACGCTCTCTTTCGACGGTTTTGACCGCGCAGATATCGTGGTGGAAGCCGTAGTGGAAAACCCGCAGGTTAAAGCGAAAGTGTTGGCGGACACCGAGGCGCAGGTGCGCGAGGAGACCATCCTGGCCACCAATACCTCAACCATCCCGGTGAGCCTGCTGGCACGATCGCTGAAACGTCCTGAAAATTTCTGCGGCATGCACTTCTTTAATCCCGTGCCCCGTATGCCGTTGGTAGAAGTGATCCGTGGTGAGAAAACCTCAGACGCCACGCTGGCGAAGGTGATCGCCTGGGCGGCCAAAATGGGCAAGACCGCCATCGTCGTCAATGACTGCCCCGGCTTTTTCGTTAACCGCGTGCTCTTTCCCTACTTCGCCGGCTTCAGCCTGCTGCTGCGCGACGGCGCCGATTTCCGCCAGATTGATAAAGTGATGGAAAAGCAGTTCGGCTGGCCAATGGGACCCGCCACGCTGCTGGATGTGGTGGGCATCGATACCGCGCATCATGCGCAAAGCGTTATGGCGGACGGCTTCCCGACGCGCATGAAGAAAGATTACCGCGACGCCATTGATGTGCTGTTCGACGCGCAACGCTTCGGACAAAAAAACCAGCGCGGCTTTTACGCCTGGGAGAAAGACAGCAAAGGCAAAACGAAGAAAACCGCCGATAGCGAGACCGATGCGCTGCTGCAAAGCGTGAGCGCGCCCCGTCGCGTGTTTACCGACGATGAGATTATCGCCCGCATGATGATCCCGATGATTAACGAAGTCGTGCGCTGCCTTGAGGAGCGCGTTATCGCCAGCCCGGCGGAAGCCGATATGGCGCTGGTTTACGGGCTCGGCTTTCCGCCGTTCCACGGCGGCGTATTCCGCTATCTCGATACGTTAAGCAACGCGGCCTTCGTAACGCTGGCACAGCGCTACGAAGAGCTCGGCCCGCTCTACGCCATTCCTGAACTGCTGGCGATGAAGGCGCAGCAAAATGAGAGCTGGTATCCGCCCGCCGAACCGATCACCGACATTGCGCTGGCCACGGCGTGAGGAGCAAGAAAATGGAAAACGCAGTTATCGTTGACGCTATCCGCACGCCCATGGGCCGCTCGAAAGGCGGCGCTTTCCGACAGGTTCGGGCGGAAGATCTCTCCGCGCATCTGATGCGCAGCCTGCTCAGTCGCAACCCTCAGCTGGAGCCGGCGATGCTGGATGATATTTACTGGGGCTGCGTGCAGCAGACGCTGGAGCAGGGTTTCAACATCGCACGCAACGCCGCGCTGCTGGCGGAAATTCCGCATCGCGTGCCAGCGACTACCGTGAACCGTCTGTGCGGTTCATCCATGCAGGCACTGCATGACGCCGCGCGCGCCATTATGGTCGGCGATGCGCATGCCTGCCTGATCGGCGGCGTCGAGCATATGGGCCACGTGCCGATGAGCCACGGCGTCGATTTTCATCCGGGCCTCAGCCGCACGGTCGCTAAAGCGGCGGGCATGATGGGGCTGACCGCTGAAATGCTGGCGCGGATGCACCACATTAGTCGGGAGATGCAGGATGCGTTCGCCGCACGCTCGCATCAGCGCGCCTGGGCCGCCACCCAGTCAGGTCACTTCCGCAATGAGATCGTAGCGACCAGCGGACACGACGCCGATGGCGTCCTGAAACGTTACGATTTTGATGAAGTGATCCGCAGCGATACCAACGCGGCGGGACTGGCGACGCTGAAGCCCGCTTTCGATCCGGTTAACGGCACGGTCACCGCGGGAAGTTCTTCAGCGCTGTCGGACGGCGCGGCGGCGATGCTGGTAATGAGCGAATCCCGCGCGCGTGAGCTGGGGCTGAAGCCCAGGGCGCGCATCAGGGCGATGGCGGTAGTGGGCTGCGATCCGTCGATTATGGGCTACGGGCCGGTGCCCGCTTCTCAACTGGCGCTGAAGCGCGCCGGACTCAGCGTCAGTGATATTGATCTGTTTGAGCTGAATGAGGCGTTCGCCGCACAGACGCTGCCCTGCATTAAAGATTTAGGTTTGATGGAGCAGATTGACGAGAAGGTTAACCTGAACGGCGGCGCCATCGCGCTGGGCCACCCGCTGGGCTGTTCAGGCGCGCGCATCAGCACAACGCTGCTCAACCTGATGGAGCGCCGCGACGCCCAGTTCGGCCTCGCCACCATGTGCATTGGCCTGGGACAGGGCATCGCCACCGTATTTGAACGAGTCTGATACGTTAGTACTTGTGGTTTTTCCCGCCTGTCAGGGGCGGGTTTTTTACGGTCGGCGCGGCGCAGATCGCTCCGCCTGTCAGATAAAAGCGAAAGCGTCGCCGTAGATCTGCGTTTCCTGCGCGCCGCGTTCGGCGCAAAAACGTTCACGGGCGATCTTGGCCATCTCGAAGCGTCCGGCGATATAGATATCGTGTTCGCTCAGCGAGCCGAAATCCTGCATTACGGCCGTCAGGACGGTGCCGCTGCGCCCTTGCCAGCTTTCCTGCGGCTGTTCCACGACCGGCACGACTTTCAGGTTCGGATGACGCACCGCCAGCGCGTTCAGTTCTTCCAAATCGTACAGATGATGGATTTCACGGCCGCCCCAGTAGATGGCGATGTTACGATCCGGCTGTTGCGCCAGTGCCGTCAACAGAATGGATCGAGCATAGGAAAAGCCGGTGCCGCCGGCGATCAGGATCATCGGACGGGTGCTTTCTTCACGCAGCCAGGCGTCGCCGTGCGGAATGTCCACCACGATTTCACGCTGCTGCTGAATGCGTTCCATCACCGCCATCGCATAGAGGTTCAGTTCAGAAGCGCCGATATGCAGCTCGATGATATCTTTTTCCATCGGCGTTGAGGCCAGAGAGAACGGGCGCTTGTCGCGCTCATCCATCACTACCATCAGATACTGGCCAGCGCGGAATGAAAAATCCGCTTCCGGCACCAGGCGTACGCGATAAACGGTGTCGGTAATCGCCTCCACCGAAGTCACTTTACAGCTTAACGTTGTCATGCGTTCCCTCTGTCGGGTCGTCATTCGTAATTTGCGTCGTTAGCGTGACGGCAAATCGTTAAAAATTCCCAGCCGATCCCAGATAGCATCGACGCGCGCCGTGACCGCCGGATCTTTCACGATCGGACGCCCCCATTCGCGCTGTGTTTCGCCCGGCCATTTATTGGTGGCGTCCAGGCCCATTTTGGAACCCAGCCCCGACACCGGCGACGCAAAATCAAGGTAGTCGATCGGCGTGTTTTCGATCAGCACCGTATCACGCGCCGGATCCATACGCGTGGTTATTGCCCAGATAACGTCGTTCCAGTCACGGGCATTAACGTCGTCATCGCAGACAATCACGAATTTGGTGTACATAAACTGACGCAGGAAGGACCAGACGCCCATCATCACGCGCTTGGCGTGCCCGGCGTACTGCTTCTTCATCGTCACTACCGCCAGGCGATAGGAACAGCCTTCCGGCGGCAGGTAGAAGTCGACGATTTCCGGGAATTGCTTAATCAGAATCGGCACCAGCACCTCATTCAGCGCCACGCCCAGCACCGCCGGCTCATCCGGCGGACGGCCGGTATAAGTCGAATGGTAGATGGCATTGCGGCGCTGCGTAATGTGCGTCACGGTAAACACCGGGAAATTATCTACTTCATTATAGTAGCCGGTATGGTCGCCATACGGCCCTTCCGGCGCCACGTCGCCCGGCTCGATATAGCCCTCCAGCACGATTTCAGCGCTGGCTGGCACTTCCAGATCGTTCGACAGACACTTCACCACCTCGGATTTGGTGCCGCGCAGCAGGCCGGCGAAGGCGTATTCCGACAGGGTGTCCGGCACCGGCGTCACGGCGCCGAGAATGGTGGCGGGATCGGCGCCCAGCGCCACGGAAACGGGAAAACGTTCGCCGGGATGCGCTTTGCACCACTCCTGAAAATCGAGCGCGCCGCCGCGATGCGAGAGCCAGCGCATAATCAGACGATTTTTGCCGATTACCTGCTGACGATAGATGCCGAGATTCTGTCGCTCTTTATGCGGTCCGCGCGTAACCGTTAACCCCCAGGTGATCAGCGGCGCGGCGTCTTCCGGCCAGCACTGCATCACAGGTATACGCGACAGATCCACTTCATCGCCCTGCCATACCTGCTCCTGACACGGCGCGCTGCGCAGCCGTTTGGTCGGCATATTCAGTACCTGCCTGAACTGCGGCATTTTGTCGAACAGATCGCGAAACCCTTTCGGCGGCTCTGGTTCTTTAAGAAACGCCAGCAGCTTGCCTACCTCACGCAGCGCGCTGACCTCTTCCTGTCCCATGCCCAACGCCACGCGCTTCGGCGTGCCGAACAGGTTGCACAGCACCGGCATGTCATAGCCCTTGGGATTTTCAAACAGCAGAGCCGGGCCGCCAGCACGCAGGGTGCGGTCAGCGATCTCGGTCATCTCCAGAACGGGATCGACCTCCAGCGTTATACGTTTTAACTCGCCACGCTGTTCAAGCAGCGTAAGGAACTCGCGTAAGTCGTGGTATTTCATCAGATTCATTATTCAGGCCGCAGAATCAGCCATTATAAGGAGGATTCACCGGCTATGCTGAGGTTTGTGTGCGTGCCGTCGGCAGGATAACGGCACCTATATCGCAAGCCTGCGGGCGATGCTTTTCTTTATTGTTAACAGGTTGCGCTGCGAGTCTGAACCACCGACGCGGCGTTCGTCAATTTGCAATTCCGTAAATTGCGCCATTCGATCCAGTCAAAACTGCATTTTTCGGGATTTATGTTAAGGATTAGCATGGAAAAAAGCGGGGCTGGAGGGCGCTGGCGCCGCGCAATCTCGCTATCGCTCTGAAAGCAGTTTTGCTATTCTTAGCCTTCAATAATTGGAAAGTGACATTATGGAATCCTGGTATCTCCTTTACTGCAAACGTGGTCAGTTATTACGCGCTAAAGAGCATCTGGAACGGCAGGCGGTACATTGCCTGAGCCCAATGATCGCCATGGAAAAAATTGTGCGCGGCAAACGAACCACGGTAGAAGAACCGCTGTTTCCTAACTATCTTTTTATTGAATTCGACCCGGAAGATATTCACACCACCACTATTAGCGCGACGCGCGGCGTCAGCCACTTCGTCCGTTTTGGCGCTCAGCCGGCGATCGTGCCGCCGGATGTGATCGACGCGTTACGCACCGGCACGCCGGAAACCATGGTCGATCCCGATACGCCCTGTCCTGGCGACAAAGTGGTCATCATCAAAGGCGCGCTGGAAGGGCTGGAAGCGATTTTTACCGAGCCTGACGGCGAAGCGCGCTCCATGCTGCTGCTTAACCTGCTAAACAAACAGGTCAAACAGAGCGTCGAGAACGGCGCCTTTCGTAAAGCCTGATATTCCCTTACCGCGCGCGCTTACAGACGGAACAGACGACGGCTGTTGGCGTCGGTTTGCTGCGCCAGCCAGGCGGCATCCTCGCCGCGCCACAGCGCTACCTGCTGCACGATATGCGGCAGGAAGCAGGGCTCGTTGCGTCGTGACGTTGGACGCGGGCGCATATCGCGCGGCAGCAGCCAGGGCGCATCCGTCTCCAGCAACAGCCGGTCTGCCGGGATCTGCGGCAGCAGTTCGCGCAGCGTCATGCCGCGCCGTTCGTCGCATACCCAACCGGTAATGCCCACCGACAGCCCCATATCCAGGCACTCCGCCAGTTCGTCCGCCGTTCCGGTAAAGCAGTGCACTACCGCGCCGGGCAGACGCGCAATCCAGGGTTTCAGCACCGCGACAAAGCGTTCATGGGCGTCGCGGCAGTGCAGGAATACCGGCATTTGCAGTTCCGCCGCCAGCGCCAGCTGCGCGTCGAACGCATATTCCTGCTGCTCGTGCGCGGAAAAGTTACGGTTGAAGTCGAGTCCGCATTCGCCGATGGCGACCACCTGCGGATATTCCGCCAGGCGACGCAGCGTCGCGGCCGTATCCGCCGACCATTCGCTGGCATGATGGGGATGAACGCCAGCCGTCGACCAGCAGAAATCGGGATGGCGCTGCGCCAGGCTCTGCGCCTGCTGGCTCTCCAAAGCGTTGGTGCCGGTAATCAGCATGCCGGTGAGGCCTGCTTCGCGCGCACGCGTCACCACCTGCTCACGATCTTTCGCAAACTGCGTGCTGGTCAGGTTTACACCGATATCAAACATGGTATGTCCTGAAAATGTTAACCGCCCGTAATGGGCGGTTAGCGATGAATGTTCCCCGCGCTGGCGGGCCCTGCGTTAAACGTCAGGTGCCATTATCTTGCTCTTCTTCGCGATCCTGACGTCCTTTGCCTACATAGAAGCGCGAACAGAATACGCCAACCTCAAACAGGCAGTACATCGGAATAGCGAGCAAAGTTTGCGAAAAAACATCGGGCGGCGTCAGCAGCATGCCGACGACAAACGCGCCAACCAGCATATAGGGGCGCTTCTGACGCAGCATTTCAGGGGTGGTAACGCCAGTCCAGCACAGCAGCACGATGGCGATCGGCACTTCAAACGCGACGCCGAAGGCCATGAACAGCGTCATAACGAAATCGAGATAGCTGGTGATATCGGTCGCCATCGTGACGCCCTGCGGTGCGGTTTTAGCAAAAAAGCCAAACGCCATCGGGAACACGACGAAATAGGCGAACGCCACGCCGATATAAAACAGCAGCGTGCTGGAGAACAGCAGCGGCATCACCAGACGACGCTCATGACGATACAGCGCCGGCGCGACAAAAGCCCAAATCTGGTAAAGAATGACCGGCACCGCCAGAAAGACGGAAACGATGATAGTGAGCTTAATCGGCGTCAGGAACGGCGAAGCCACGTCGGTGGCGATCATGCTGGCGCCCGCTGGCATCTGCTTAATCAGCGGCTCCGAGACCAGCTGGTAGATATCGTTAGAGAAGTAAACCAGCGCAAGAAAGATAGCCAGCACGGCGATAATGCAGTTAAGCAGCCGTTTACGCAGCTCGATCAGGTGGCTGATAAGCGGTTGGGTATCTTCAACGGCCATGTTCGTCATTCATCGTTGGTTGAGTGAAAGAGGCGGGCTTTTCCCCGGCGACAGGCGCAGTGACGGAAGCGGCGGCCTGGCCTGCGGGCGTCGCTGGCGACGCGTTTTCCGTTTTCGCAGCCGGAGCGGCAGCGGGTTCAGCCGACGCGGCGGACGTATTGACCGGCTTGCCGACAGGCTGCATTTCCGGCGCGGCGGCATTCACCGCCGCCTGCGGCTTCGGCTTCGGCGCGCTGTCATGCTGAGCAGCAGCTGGCGCGGCGTCAGCGTCCGACGCTACGGCTTCCGGCTTCTGCGCTGGCGCGCTGGCCTGATGGTCAGCGCTGCCAGGCGTTACGCCGGTATGCTCGTCCTGCGGCTTGATCAGCGGGTTGTGAATCGTGTGCGCTTCGTCATCGGCCTGCTCGTTTTCGCCCAGGTAGGAACGACGCATCGAGTCCGCCGTTTTACGCAGCTCTTCCATCGATTCCTTCAACTCTGGAGAAAGTGAATTCTTGCTGGCCTGCTCGACTTTCTTCAGGCTGTCCTGTAACTCCTGCAGTTTTAACTCTTGCGCCAGTTCGTTCTGGACGTTCGCCGCCAGCGAACGCATGGCGCGAATCCAGCCGACGACCGTTTTTACCGCTATCGGCAAACGCTGCGGACCCAGCACTACCAGTCCGATAACGAACACCAAAACCAGTTCGCTAAAACCTATGTCGAACACGTTTTATACCTGCTCTTTATCTTTTTTGGCCTCTTCTTTATTTGTCGTGGTCGCCTGCTTATCTACCAGCGGCCGCGTATCAAATTCAGCATCCTGCTGTTTATGCGTCTCTTTGTCGTCATCGCTCATCGCTTTTTTAAAACCTTTGATCGATGAGCCTAAATCGGAGCCAAGATTACGCAGTTTGTTGGTGCCGAAAAGAAGGACCACGATCACGGCAATGATGAGTAACTGCCAAATACTGATACCGCCCATGAGTATGCCTCTGATAAAAAGAAGTGTGAAAACGAGTGGAGAGGCAGTATACCTCAGCTTATGGGCCAGTGACGATGCGTAAGCCCGTCCCCCTGGCCGCAAAGCGCGATTTTACCTTTCCTGACAATTAGCTTGAACGGCGCCATCCGATCAGCCAGGCGCACAGGCCAGCGATAATCATGATCGTCGGCGTCGCGTCCATACCCGGACGGGTAATCAGCAGCGCCGTGCCGCTCAGCAGCAGCGTGGCGCCAATGCCGAACAGATAACGCGACTGATGCTGCCGCTCGCGCTGAACGCTCAGCTCGTTCGCCAGGCGATCGACGCTGTGCTGCAAACGCTTATGCTGGCGCATGCTGTCATAAAACAGATCCGGCAGCTCCGGCAGACGCTCGGCCCAGAACGGCGCTTTCTCTTTCACCGAACGGATAATCGCCGGAATGCCTACCTGATCCTTGATCCAGTCTTCGAGGAACGGCTTCGCGGTTTTCCACAGATCGAGCTGCGGATAGAGCTGTCGCCCTACTCCTTCGATATAGAGCAGCGTTTTTTGCAGCAGCACCAGCTGCGGCTGCACTTCCATATTGAAGCGGCGCGCGGTGTTGAACAGATTCAGCAGCACATGGCCGAAAGAGATTTCCGCCAGCGGCTTTTCAAAAATCGGTTCGCACACGGTGCGAATGGCGAATTCAAAATCTTCTACGTTGGTGTCGGCTGGCACCCAACCGGAATCAACATGCAGCTCGGCCACTTTACGGTAGTCGCGGTTAAAGAAGGCGATAAAGTTTTCCGCCAGGTAACGTTTGTCCGCTTTGTTCAGCGAGCCGACGATGCCGCAGTCGATACCGATATAGAGCGGATCGTGCGGATGCTCATAGCTGACGAAGATATTGCCGGGATGCATATCGGCATGGAAGAAGCTGTCGCGGAAAACCTGGGTAAAGAAGACCTGTACGCCGCGTTCCGCCAGCAGACGCATATTGACGCCATGCTGCTCCAGCGCCACCACATCGTTGACAGGAATGCCGTAGATACGCTCCATCACCAGCATCCCTTCGCTGCAGTAGTCGGAGTAGACTTCCGGCACGTAGAGCATATTGCTGTTTTCAAAGTTACGGCGCAGCTGAATGGCGTTCGCCGCTTCGCGCAGCAGGTTCAGCTCATCGATCAGCGTTTTTTCATAATCCGCCACTACTTCTACCGGACGCAGACGACGGCTTGCCGGCATCAGGCGCGGCAGCCAGCGGGCGAGACGATAAATCAACCGCATGTCCGCCTTGATCACCGGTAAAATATCCGGGCGGATAACTTTGATCACCACCGCTTTGCCGTTCTCTTTCAGCGTCGCGGTATGCACCTGCGCGATAGAGGCGGACGCCAGCGGCGTAATATCGAAATCATCGAACCAGGATTCAACCGGGCCGCCGAGCGACTTTTCAATCTGCTCTTTCGCGCGAGCGCCGTCGAAAGGCGCGACGCGATCCTGCAAGATCGCCAGCTGATCGGCAATTTGCGGCGGAAAGAGATCGCGACGGGTGGACATCATCTGCCCGAACTTGATCCATACCGGCCCCAGCTCTTCCAGCGCCATGCGCAACCGCACGCCCAGCTCCAGATCTTTATGGCGGTTAGGCAGCCAGAAAACGCCGCGCCGCCAGAGGCGGATCGGCAGGGTAATGCGCAGGCGCGGGATCAGCTCATCCAGACCGTAGCTGAGGAAAACTTTGATGATGAAATAGAGGCGGCGAATTTCTCCGGGCGTCATTTCGCCTCCAGCTTTTGCAGACGTTGTTCAAATTGACGGGCCTGGCGCTCCAGCGCCTCGACCTCATCACCATACCAGGCCATCTCCAGCGGACCGGGCGCGACGCGCCACTCTTCGGTCAGGGTTTCCGTCAGGTAGCGCTGTTTGCGCTGGACATCGCCGCGCACCAGCTGAAAGCCGCGTCGGACGACATTGCTGAGGCTCTGCGCGAGAATGTCGCCGGTCCAGGGCGCGAGGTATTCGGCCGGATCGAGCTCCGCCATATCCACCAGCGCGGAGAACTGCTGAACCACCTGCAGATCGCCCTCGACCTCCAGCTCGCCGCTGCGGATCATTCCGGTCAGCTGCTGACGGTCGCGCAGTTTCGGCAGCAGCGACAGACGCGTTTTCACCGTACAGTCGCAGCGATCCTGCCAGTCACCCAGCACATCTACCTGTTGTTCGCTGAACACCAGCGTAATCGGCTGCGCCAGCTCCTCTAGCCGCAGCTGCAACACGCGGCCATTCAGACGCTGTCGGGCCGCTTTCAGGCCTCGGTCGCGATAAAGAACTCGATTCAGTGCGGTCTCCAGACCGGCGGTTAACAGCGGGGTTAACGTCATTCGCTTTCCTGCTTAAAACTTGAACCCGCGGTGCAGAGCGACAATTCCGCCCGTCAGGTTGTGGTACGAGGTGTTTTCGAAACCGGCATCCATCATCATCGATTTCAGGGTTTCCTGATCGGGATGCATACGGATCGATTCCGCCAGATAACGGTAGCTTTCGGCGTCTTTCGCCACCAGCTCGCCGATACGCGGCAGCACATGGAATGAATAAGCGTCGTACACTTTGCTCAGAGGTTCCAGTACCGGTTTAGAAAACTCCAGCACCAGAAGACGTCCGCCCGGCTTGAGAACACGAAACATGGAGGCCAGCGCCTTCTCTTTTTCCGTGACGTTGCGCAGGCCGAAAGAGATAGTGATACAGTCGAAATAGTTGTCCGGGAAAGGCAGAGCTTCGGCGTTCGCCTGCACATAGCTGACGTTGCCGATCACGCCGCTGTTGCGTAACTTTTCGCGGCCCATTTGCAACATAGAGCTGTTGATGTCTGCCAGCACCACCTGCCCGGTTTCGCCCACCAGACGCGAAAATTTCGCCGTCAGGTCGCCGGTGCCGCCAGCCAGATCCAACACGCGCTGACCACGACGCACGCCGCTGCAGTCGATGGTAAAACGTTTCCAGATACGATGGATTCCCATCGACATCAAATCGTTCATCAGGTCATATTTCGCGGCAACGGAGTGAAAGACGCCCGCTACCATGTCCGCCTTTTCGTCTTTTGCTACGGTGCGAAAGCCGAAGTGTGTCGTTTCCCTGGATTCATCTGCCATGTGCTTCACCTGCTCCACAATCAAATATCTTTGCAGTGTAACAGAGTCCCCGTAGTCAGGCACGTCAGCCTGGCGTTATTCATTGATGCGCCGAATGCTGTCATGCCAGGTTGCGGCGCCCTGCTCCGACGCGTTTTCCGCCGCGTCAGTGTCCTCGTCATCGTCATCCGGCAGCGCGCTTTCCGGCATCGCCTGCTCTACCAGCCGGGGATTGATGCCGCGCTTTATTTCCACGCCTAAATGACGAAAGCTTTCACTTTGGGCGATCAAGTTGCCGCGCCCTTCCGACAGCTTTTTCATCGCCTGCCGGTAACTCTCCTGCGCCCTGTCGAGATTCTGTCCCATGCTGGTCATATCATCGACAAACAGCCGCATCTTGTCATACAGCCGCGCGGCGCGATCGGCGATGCGCTGGGCGTTGCGGCTCTGGTGTTCATAACGCCAGAGATTATTGATGGTGCGCAGCGCCACCAGCAGCGTGGTGGGGCTGACCAGCATAATATTGTGCTTCAGCGCCTCGCTGATCAGCTCCGGCTGACGATCGATCGCCAGCAGAAACGCCGGCTCGACAGGGATAAACATCAGCACATAATCCAGCGATCGTAAACCGGGCAATTGTTGATAATCTTTACGGCTCAGCAGGCGGATATGGCCGCGAATGGCGGCGATATGCTCGTCAATTGCCTGGTCGCGCGTGACCTTATCTTCCGCGTTGAAGTAGCGTTCATAGGCTACCAGCGTCATCTTCGCATCAACGACCACGTCCTTGCCCTGCGGCAGACGCACAATCACATCCGGCTGCATGCGGCTTTGCGCGTCGACCTGAATATTTACCTGGGTTTCGTACTCATGCCCCTCACGCAGGCCGGACGCCTCCAGTACGCGGGTCAGCACCACCTCGCCCCAGTTGCCCTGGGTTTTATTGTCGCCTTTCAGCGCGCGGGTAAGGTTAATGGCTTCCTGCGCCATCTGCGCATTGAGCTGTTGCAGGTTGCGGATCTCATGCGCCAGCGTATGGCGCTCGCGTGCCTCCTGGCCAAAGCTCTCCTGCACCTGACGTCGGAAGCCATCGAGCTGCTCGCGCAGCGGCGCGATCAGGCCGTTCAAACTCTGCCGGTTCTGTTCATCGACACGACGGCCGCTCTGTTCAAAGATGCGATTGGCGAGGTTTTCAAACTGGGCGCTGAGACGCTGCTCGCTGTTGGTCAGCAGGCGCTGCTTCTCTTCGGCGGCAAGGCGGGTTTCTTCAAGACGGATAGTGACTTCGCGCAGCTCCGCTTCCTGAGCGCTGTTAACCTCCAGCTGATTGCGCAGTTCACGGCTCAACTGCTCGCATTCATTGCGCCAGTAGTCGAAGTGCTGGAGTTTTTCCTGGGCGGCGGTCAGCGAGCCATGCAGCTGACGCAGCTCTTTTTCGCGCTGTTGCAGCTGCTGCTGTTCCATCTGACACTGCTGTCGCAGCTGCGCTTCCTGCTGCTGCGCCTGAGCCAGCGCCTGTTCCAGCAGCCGTCGCTCTGTCTCCTGCGCGGCCTGCTGTTGCAGCGCGCGAAAATGCGCGAACAGCCAGCCGGCCAGCCCGCCGGCCAACGCAAAACTGACGCCGACGATCAGTTGATTATCCACCGCACCTTCTCCTTCCCGCTGCAAACAGAGCAAAGGTAGAGGCGCGCTGTATGAATGTCCACACAAAAAAATGGGCCGACGCGAAGCCAGCCCTGAGCGGTTACGCCAGCAGGCGGCGCGCCGCGTCGACCACGATGGCGATCGCGTTGCTTTCGGTCTGTTTCATGGTCGCGGCGTCCGGGATCTCTTTCTGCGTGCGGTTCACGATCACGCCTGCCACCATACCGGCGCGCAGTCCCTGACTGGCGCACATAGTCAGCAGCGTGGCGGACTCCATTTCATAGTTCAGCACGCCCATCTGCTGCCACTCTTTCATCGAGCCCTGGAAACGGCTGACGACGCGGCCTGAATAAGTATCGTAACGCTCTTGCCCCGGATAAAAGGTGTCGGAAGAAGCGGTCACGCCAATATGTGGTTCGGCACCGGCGGCTTTCGCCGCGTCCACCAGCGCGGTAGTGCAGGCGAAATCGGCGACGGCGGGAAACTCCATCGGCGCGAAATGCAGGCTGGCGCCGTCGAGACGGACCGCTGCGGTAGTCACCAGCACATCGCCAACCTTAATATCAGGCTGAATGGCGCCAGTGGTGCCGACGCGCAAAAAGGTGCGAATGCCCAGCTGCGCCAGTTCTTCCACCGCGATAGAGGTAGAGGGCCCGCCGATGCCGGTGGAGCAGACGATTACCGCTTTGCCGTCCAGCTCGGCGCGCCAGCTGGTGAATTCACGGTGCGAGGCGAGAGGCTGCGCATTATCCATCAGCGCGGCAATCTTTTTTACGCGCTCAGGATCGCCCGGCACGATAGCCAGCGTGGCGCCCTGCAGGTCCGCTTTGGTAAGTCCTAAATGAAACACATCTGACTGGGCCATATTTCCTCCTGAGAAAAATCAGTTAATCGCGCTACTTTACGGGATGCCCTGCGAAAAATATGTGAGATAAATCAACAGCAAAAATGAAAGTTACATTTTCATGAAAAAACAGTGTGACAAGAATCACATTAAAACGTTATGTATCACCTGTTTGCCACAACTTGCTGTGTGTCTTTATTCAGCAGAATGTTAAAGAGATGTGAGATATGCAGACCGGAGACCCTTGCTGATTTTGGCTATAGTTACCGGATTGCGCTACCAGCAGCACGGAGAGAACAATGAAAACCGAAGACAATCTGGCTCAGAAAGAGCGTAATCGCGGGTTCGCTCCTGCGGCGGCGCCCACGGCTTCCACGACCATCATCACCGATAACGACGCCATTCAGGGCGGCGATACCACCATTAACACCCAGGGCGAAAATATGCCCGCCTGGTTCGCGCGCCCGAAAGAAGCAAATGGCCCGCTGCCGGTTGTGCTGGTGGTACAGGAAATTTTTGGCGTTCACGAACATATCCGCGACATTTGTCGCCGCCTTGCCGCAGAAGGCTACCTGGCCGTGGCGCCGGAACTCTATTTCCGTCAGGGCGATCCCAGTGAATACAGCGATATCAAACAGCTGTTTGAGGAACTGGTCAGTAAAGTACCTGATGCACAGGTGCTGGCGGATCTCGATCACGTCGCCAACTGGGCGGCGCGACACGGCGGCGATATGCGCAATATGGCGATTACCGGCTTCTGCTGGGGTGGCCGCATCGTCTGGCTTTACGCAGCGCACAATCCTCAGCTGAAAGCGGGCGTCGCCTGGTATGGGCGTCTGGTCGGCGAAAAGACGATGAAGCAGTCGAAACACCCGGTTGATATCGCCGTCGATCTGAATGCGCCGGTGTTGGGTCTGTATGGCGCGAAAGATGAAGGCATCCCGCTGGAGAGCATCGAAACCATGCGCCAGGCGCTGAACGCGGCCAACGCCACGGCGGAGATCATTGTCTATCCCGAAGCGGGGCACGCCTTTAACGCCGATTACCGTCCCAGCTATCACGAAGCGTCGGCAAAAGATGGTTGGCAACGGATGCTGGCGTGGTTCCATCAGTATGGCGTGAAGCCGAATCGCTAATAAAAAGGGGCGCACAGCGCCCCTTCTCACCACAACAAAACATCCGTAGAAAAATTTATGCGTTTTCCTCACGCAGCTTGCGCGCCGCCTGCACCATGTTGGCCAGCGCCAGGCGGGTTTCAGTCCAGCCGCGCGTTTTCAGGCCGCAGTCCGGGTTGACCCACAGACGCTCAACCGGAATACGCTTCGCCGCTTTACGCAGCAGCGCCTCGATCCACTCGACGTCAGGCACGTTCGGCGAGTGAATGTCATACACGCCTGGGCCGATTTCGTTCGGATAATCGAACTCTTCAAACGACTCCAGCAGCTCCATATCAGAGCGTGAGGTTTCGATGGTAATCACATCGGCGTCCAGCGCGGCAATAGAATCCATGATGTCATTGAACTCGCAATAACACATATGGGTATGGATCTGCGTATCGTCCTGCGCCACGGCGGCGTTAAGACGGAAAGCGTCCACCGCCCAGTTGAGATAGGCCGCCCAGTCAGATTTGCGCAGCGGCAACCCTTCGCGCAGCGCCGGTTCGTCAATCTGAATAATACCGATGCCCGCCTGCTCCAGATCCGCCACCTCATCGCGCAGCGCCAGCGCGATCTGTTTGGCGATGGTTTCACGCGACACGTCCTCACGCGGGAACGACCAGCAAAGAATCGTCACCGGGCCGGTCAGCATACCTTTTACCGGTTTGTCGGTCAGCGATTGGGCATACTTCGCCCACTCAACGGTAATCGGCTCAGGACGGCTGACGTCGCCGATAATCACCGGCGGCTTCACGCAGCGCGAACCGTAGCTCTGCACCCAGCCGTTCTGGGTAAAGACAAAGCCGTCGAGATGCTCGCCAAAATACTCCACCATGTCGTTGCGCTCAGCTTCGCCATGCACCAGCACATCCAGCCCCAGACGCTCCTGTTCGACGATCGCTTGTTTGATATGCTCCGCAATGCCGGTGCGATAATGATTGCTGTCCAGACGACCCTGTTTGAAATCGAGGCGCAGGCCACGGATCTCCGTCGTTTGTGGGAAAGAGCCGATGGTGGTGGTTGGCCAGGCGGGCAGGTTAAAGCGTTGACGCTGCGCTTTGGCGCGTTCGGCGTAGCTGCTTTGACGCTCGCTGTCCTGCGCGCTGATGGCTGCCAGACGCTGCGCCACTGCGGCGTTATGCACGCGTGTCGAACTGCGGCGGGCGCGGATGGGCGCGCTCCAGGCTTCCAGCGAGGCGGCGTCGTTGTTATTCAGCGCCTTGCTCAGCAGCGCCAGCTCGCCACACTTCTGTAGGGCGAACGAGAACCAGCTTTTTACTTCGTCATCCAGACGGGTTTCTGTGTTGAGATCGATCGGGCTGTGCAGCAACGAGCAGGAGGAGCCGATCCAGAGCTGCTGACGCTGCGCCGCCAGCGGCTGCAAACGCGTAAACCAGCTGCTCAGGTCGGCGCGCCAGACGTTGCGGCCATTGATCACGCCCAGAGAAAGCAGCCAGGAAGACGGTAACTGCGCGTTCAGCGTCGCGGCGTCATCCTTGCCGTGAACCAAATCGACATGCAGGCCCTGCACCGGCAGTTCACGAATGGTTGCAATATTCTGACCGATGCTGTCGAAGTAGGTCGTCAGCAGCAGCTTGCTGTGGCCCTGCAACGCCTGATAAGCGGGCTTAAAGGCCTCCAGCCACGCCTGCGGCAGCTCCAGCACCAGCGCAGGCTCATCAATCTGCACCCATTCGATATCGCGCTTCGCCAGTTCCGCCAGCACCTGCTGGTAAACCGGCAAAATATCATTCAGCAGGCTCAGACGATCGAACTGTTCGCCCTTCACCTTGCCCAGCCACAGGTAGGTCACCGGGCCAAGCAGCACCGGCTTCACTTTGTGGCCCAGCGCCAGCGCTTCGTCCACTTCATCCAGCAGCTGCGTCCAGCTCAGACGGAACTGCTGCCCTTTCGTGAACTCCGGCACCATATAGTGATAGTTGGTATTGAACCATTTGGTCATTTCCGCTGCTGCCGCCGGTTCGCCGGTCGGCGCGCGACCGCGTCCGATGCGGAACAGCGTATCCAGATCGACGGCGCCATTTTTATTCTGATGACGTGCCGGCACGTTGCCCAGCAGCAGGCTGGTGGTCAGTACATGATCATACCAGGCGAAATCGCCCACCGGCACGATATCCACCCCAGCGTCTTTCTGCTGCTGCCAGTGGCGGGCGCGAAGTTCACGTCCAACCGCCAGCAGCTCTTCCTGGCTGCTGTTGCCAGCCCAATAGCTTTCCTGCGCTTTTTTCAGTTCGCGGCGCAGGCCGACGCGGGGAAAGCCGAGCGTATGATTCAGAATAGTCATGCTGTTTCTCCATCGAAATTCATTAATTTGGCGCGGACGGCGCGGTCAGTTTACGTACGGCCAGCGTTAAGCAACCGGGGCGAGCCGCAGTTCGCAGGTTGCGAACCCTGCCCAAACGTAAAATGACCCGCTGCCAAGATGTTTAGCCGTCCAGATGTTTACACCGCTATAATCTGCAGGTACTGTATATTCCTCAAGCGCAAATTGTTCATTGTCGATGTGAAGGACTCTCATGATCGAAATCAGGCACCTGCGAACGTTGCAGGCTCTCAGGCATACCGGCTCTCTGGCCGCAGCGGCGGCGCAGCTTCATCAAACTCAGTCGGCGTTATCTCATCAGTTCAGCGATCTTGAGCAGCGCCTCGGTTTCCGCCTGTTTGTGCGTAAAAGTCAGCCGCTGCGCTTTACGCCGCAGGGTGAGATCCTGTTACAGCTCGCGGAGCAGGTTCTGCCGCAGATTCAGCAGGCGTTGCAGGCCTGTCATGAGCCGCATCAGACGACGCTGCGCATCGCCATTGAGTGCCACAGCTGCATCCAGTGGCTGACGCCAGCGCTGGATACATTCCGTCAAAGCTGGCCGCAGGTAGTGATGGATTTTAAATCGGGCGTCACCTTCGATCCGCAGCCTGCGCTACAGCAGGGCGAGCTGGATGTGGTGCTGACCTCCGATATCCTGCCGCGCAGCGGTCTGCACTATTCGCCGATGTTCGATTTCGAAGTGCGTCTGGTGCTGGCGCCGGATCATCCGCTGGCGCGCGTCGGCGTGATTACGCCGGAGGATCTCGCTCAGGAAGTATTAATGATCTATCCGGTGCAGCGTCAGCGTCTCGATATCTGGCGGCATTTTTTACAGCCCGCCAGCGTCAGCCCGACGCTGAAAAGCGTCGATAACACGCTGCTGCTGGTACAGATGGTCGCGGCGCATATGGGCATCGCCGCGCTGCCGCACTGGGTGGTGGAAAACTTCGAGCGTCAGGGCCTGATTGTGACAAAAACTCTGGGCGACGGGTTGTGGAGCCGCCTTTATGCGGCGGTCAGGGATGGTGAACAGCGGCAGCCGGTTATCGACGCCTTTATTCGCTCCGCGCGCCAGCATGCCTGCCAGCATCTCCCTTTTGTGCGCGACGCTTCACGTCATTCATCGCCGGTCGGTTAATATTTCCCGGTCGGTCCGCCCGGCCGGGAAAATAAGTATATTTTCAAAAATGTAATATCCTCCTGATTATCAGTCATGTTTAATTAAAAGATGAATCTTAATTAATTGACCCTTTAATCGCACAAAGCATAATCCCTCAGGGAAAAAAGATTCCCGACATTAAAATATCAATTATGAGGGTTTAGAAATGAAAGAATTATCTGTAATCGAAATCCAGGCTGTAAGCGGCGCAGGAAAAATTGAAGATTGTCTCTCATCTGTATTTGGAAATTTTTTTAGCGATGCAACTAAAGTACTGAATGGCGTATTTAACTTAGGTTATGAAGTAGAAGCTGCACAGCAAACCGGGCAGGATTTTGGCAGCCGTCTGGGTAAAGCGATCGAAGATGGTGTGAACAATATTCTTTCCCGCTTCAAGAAAGAAATTATTGGTTAATTAAAAAGTACCGGATTCAACAATAAATCCGGTACTTTCTTTAGCGAAGAACCCAGCGACGATGTATCCATAACGAAGCGACAATCAGCCCACCGCCGATAATAAAAGGCGGCCAGTCCGGCTGCTCCTGCCAAATCGCCAGGTTTACCAACAGTCCCGCTGGCACATGCATATTATTCATAATGCCCAGCGTGCCGGCATCAACCTGCGTCGCGCCGTAGTTCCACATAAAATAGCCCAGCCCGGAAGCGACAACGCCCAGCCAGATCAGTATTCCCCATTGCAGATGCGTGGTCGGCAGTTTCTGCGGGTTGCCCCACAGAAACCAGGCGACGATCGCCACCAGCACCGCGCCGATATAAAACCAGGAAAAGGCGGTATGCTGCGGCATCGGGCGTGTTTCCTGTAAACGTTTGTACCCGACCATCCCGACGGCAAAGCAGATATTGGCCAGCTGCACCAGCAGCAGGCCGGTCCAGAAATGCTCGCTCAGCTGGTCGTAGCGAATAATCGCTGCGCCGATCACCGCCAGCAGCGCGCTGAGCGCATAGCCGATGCGCACGCCACGACCACTAATCAGGTCATATATCAGCGTGACGTACAGCGGCGTCATAACGGTAAACAGCAGGAATTCCGGCACGCTAAGATAGAGATACGCCTCAAAACTCAGCAGATACATAATGCCGAGCTGCAACATCCCGACCAGCATATAGAGCAGCAGCGTAGAGGCGCGATAGCCGCGCCAGCGCAGGAACGGCAGAAATACCAGCGCCGCCAGCGCCAGGCGCACCAACACGGAAAAAACGCTGTCCACCTGCCCCGCCAGATAAACGCCAATCAGGCTGAACGAAAAGGCCCACAAAATAGTAGTAATAATCAGTAATGCCACAGTTGATGTCTCCAGCTAAACAGGCGGCTATTGTAGCGGAATGTTCGCTGCGCCTGGCGACTTAGTGGTTGACATCTGTTCTTATTTTGCGCAAAAGCGCCTCCTGATACTCCTGTGGCAGTCCTTAACTGGCCCGCTCTGGCGCCCTACCACGCCGCACTACCCTGTATGGCGCCTTTTTGTGACATCGGTTACAACCCTTTGTCATAAAACTGTAACATTTGCGCTTTACCTCACAGTCAATTTCATCCTCAACCACTATTCTTTGCGCGAAATAGAACATCGGGCAAAAAAATGCCCCTTTTCGCTCATTTTATGCGTGTTTAAAAACATTCTCGCCTCTGGAGGCCTTTTTATGCTTAGCATTTTTAAGCCAGCACCACACCAATCCCGCGTGGCGGCGGATCGCACCGATCCGCTTTACCGCCGTCTGCGTTGGCAGATCTTTATCGGCATCTTTTTCGGTTACGCCGCCTACTATCTGGTACGAAAAAACTTCGCGCTGGCCATGCCTTATCTGGTGGAGCAAGGCTTTTCACGCGGCGATCTCGGCTTTGCCCTCTCCGGCATCTCCATTGCCTATGGCTTTTCGAAATTTATTATGGGTTCGGTCTCCGACCGCTCAAATCCACGCGTTTTCCTGCCCGCCGGCCTGATAATGGCGGCGCTGGTGATGCTGGTGATGGGCTTTGTTCCCTGGGCCACCTCCAGCATTATGATTATGTTCACGCTGCTGTTTGTTTGCGGCTGGTTTCAGGGCATGGGCTGGCCGCCTTGCGGACGCACTATGGTTCACTGGTGGTCTCAGAAAGAGCGCGGCGGCATCGTCTCGGTCTGGAACTGCGCGCATAACGTCGGCGGCGGCATCCCCCCACTGCTGTTTCTGCTTGGTATGGCCTGGTTCAACGACTGGAAGGCGGCGCTTTACATGCCCGCGTTCGCCGCAATTGTCGTCGCGCTGATTGCTTTTGCGCTGATGCGCGATACGCCGCAGTCGTGCGGTCTGCCGCCGATTGAAGAGTATAAAAACGATTATCCGCCCGATTATAACGAGCAGCACGAACAAGAGCTGACGGCGAAACAGATCTTTATGCAGTACGTGCTGCCCAACAAACTGCTGTGGTATATCGCGCTGGCGAACGTTTTTGTCTACCTGCTGCGCTACGGTATTCTCGACTGGTCGCCGACCTACCTGAAGGAAGTGAAGCACTTTGCGCTGGATAAATCCTCCTGGACCTATTTTCTCTACGAATATGCAGGCATTCCCGGCACGCTGCTGTGCGGCTGGATGTCGGATAAGGTATTCAAAGGCAACCGCGGCGCGACCGGCGTATTTTTTATGGTGTTGGTGACCATCGCCACCGTCATTTACTGGCTCAACCCGGTTGGCAATCCGGGCGTGGATATGGCCTGTATGATCGTTATCGGCTTCCTGATTTACGGCCCGGTAATGCTTATCGGCCTGCATGCGCTGGAGCTGGCGCCGAAAAAGGCGGCGGGCACCGCGGCGGGCTTTACCGGCCTGTTTGGTTATCTTGGCGGCTCCGTCGCGGCAAGCGCGATTGTCGGTTATACCGTGGACTATTTCGGCTGGGACGGCGGTTTTCTGATTATGATCGGCGGCTGCGTGCTGGCGGTGATCCTGCTGCTGCTGACCATGCTGAGCGAGACTAAGCACAAACGCCAGATGCAGCATGAGGGTGAAAAATGAAAGCAAAACGGTTAATCGCGACGGCGCTGCTCGCCGTCGCCTGCGGCGTCAACGCGCAGGGGCCTGACAAGATCGTTATCGCGCACCGGGGGGCCAGCGGCTACCTGCCTGAACATACGCTGCCCGCCAAGGCGATGGCCTATGCGCAGGGTGCGGACTTTCTTGAGCAGGATCTGGTGATGACCAAAGACGATCGGCTGGTGGTGCTGCACGATCACTATCTCGATCGCGTTACCGATGTCGCCGAACGTTTTCCCCAGCGCGCGCGTAAGGATGGTCGCTACTACGCCATCGATTTCACGCTGGCGGAGATTAAAAGCCTGAATTTCACCGAAGGCTTTAAGCTGGTGGGAGGCAAGAAGGTGCAGACCTGGCCTGGCCGCTTCCCAATGAACACCTCCTCTTTTCACATTCATACTTTTGAAGAGGAAATTGAGTTTATTCAGGGGTTAAATCATTCAACCGGCCGCAATATCGGCATCTATCCTGAGATCAAAGCGCCCTGGTTTCATCATCAGGAAGGCAAAGATATCGCCAGCGCGGTGTTGCAGACGCTGAAGCGTTATGGTTACAGCGGCCGTCAGGATAAGGTCTGGCTACAGTGCTTCGATTTTAATGAGCTGAAGCGCATTAAAACCGAACTGGAGCCGAAAATGGGTATGGATCTGCGGCTGGTGCAGCTGATTACCGAAACCGATTCGCATGAAACGGAAGAGTTGCGCGAAGGCAAATGGGTGAACTACAGCTACGATTGGATGTTTAAGCCAGGCGCGATGAAAGAGCTGGCGAAGCATGTAGACGGCATCGGCCCCGATTATCATGAGTTGTTCAGCGCCGATTCAAAGCCGGGCGCGGTACGTCTGACGCCGCTGGCGCAGGAAGCGCACGCCAGCCATTTGCAAATCCATCCCTATACGGTGCGCGCCGACCAGCTGCCCGACTGGGCTACGGACGTGAATCAGCTGTATGACGCGCTTTATAACCGGGCGCAGGTGGAAGGACTGTTTACCGATTTCCCCGATAAGGCGGTTCAGTTCCTGCAGCGACAGTAAATCTGGCAGAGTTGCGTTTCTCTTTCCGACGCTGCAAAGCGCCTGTGTCGAAAGATAAAAGCGGGAACGCTCAATAAATCAGGCGGCCGTGGGCCGCCTTTTTTACACTCAGGCAAGGAATAGCTGGCGCAGCGTGCGCGGCACCGCATCTTCCGCGTTGCTGCCAATCACTTCCAGCTCCGGCAGCAGATCTTTCAGACGCTGATGGGCATTACGCATGATGTAGCCTTTACCAGCCATAATCAGCATCTCTTTATCGTTCATACCGTCGCCGAAGGCGATAGCGTTTTCCAGCGAATAGCCCAACAGCTTCGAGACCTCTTCCAGCGCATGGCCTTTCGACACGCCGCCCGCCATCACTTCCAGGCAGGTGGGGAAAGAGAAGCTGACATTCACCCGATCGCCCCAGCGCGCCACAATCGCTTCTTCCAGCGGCACGAGTTTTTCAGCGTCGTCGCAGATAAAGAAGACCTTGCTGATGCCGTCAGTCGGCAGCAGACCCGGCTGATAAACCTGATAAGTAAACACCGACTCACGGAAATAGCGTTCTTCCTCCGGGCGGTGCCGGTTCAGAAACCATTCATCATCGCGGTAAACGTTAGTAAGGATATCGGGATCGTCATACTTCAGCGCATAAAGATCGCGGGCGATATCTTCATCAAGGTTGTGGCTGAAGATCAGCTCGCCAGCGGTGTTATGCACGCGCGCGCCGTTAGAGGTGATCATATAGGCTTCGATTTCCAGATTATCACGCATCTGCGAAACATCGACATGATGACGGCCGGTGGCGAAAACGAAATGTACGCCGCGCGCTGTCAGTAGCCGGAGCGTTTCTTTAGTGTAGGGCGTTAAACGATGATCGGGAGAAAGCAGGGTGCCATCCAGATCGGAAGCAACAACATGGTACATGCAAACCTCTGGTATCGAAGAGAGTGGTAACGTTCTGAGTGGTGCAATTTAATCATGCCGCTCGAAAAAATTGACGATGGCATGTAAAGCTTCGGCGCGCATGGCGTCTTTTTCAAACAGGATCTCATGACGCGCGCCTGCAATAACATAGGGCTTTCCGCCTTCGCAGGGATGACCGGCGGCCTGCATCGCCGCGCAGAAGAGATCCTGCGAACGGTTATCGACCACTTTGTCATCCCCGGCCTGCAACAGCAGCAGCGGCGTAGTAATCGCTGCCGCTTTTTTCAGGACATTCTGCCCCGCCTGAATGCCTTCGCGCACCCAATGGTAAGTTGGCCCGCCAACCCGAATCGCGGGATCGTCTGCATAAAAACGCAGGTTGCGCTTATAACGTTCGCGGCTGTGCGTCAGTTCGTTCAGGCTGAACGGCCGCGCACGCCAGCGACCGGTTCCCAGGGCGTAGCCGTCACGCATTGCCGGACGTTTTTCCGCCCAGTCAAGAATGCGGTGCGCCATCCAGGCAGGCATCGGCAGGTAAATGCCAAACATCGGCGAAGCCAGCACCGCCGCGTTAAACGCCGTGGGATTGCGTGCCAGCAGCAGCGTTAAAATAGCGCCGCCCATCGAGTGCGCCAGGGCATAGCGACGGCGGTAGTGGCCAGCGATCAGCTCTTTCAGGCAGAGTGTTTCCAGATCATCGACATAATGTTCGAAATGAACGACGTGTCCCCGATGGGCATCTTTCAACAGCCTGCCGGATCGCCCCTGCCCGCGGTGATCGACAATCACGATATCATAGCCGCAGTGCCAGAGGTCGTAAGCCAGTTCCGGGTATTTAACGTAGCTTTCAATACGGCCGGGCACGATGAGTATGACTTTGTCGTGTTCCGGCGATGTGAAGCGCACATAGCGGATCGGGACGTTTTCGATGCCGGTGAATTCGCATTCTTCGCGTTGACGCCAGAAATCAAGCAGCGGCCCGGTAGCAAAAGCGGCGAAAGCTTGTTCCCGTATTGGCCAGTGTTTTTTATGACTGGTCATGGCTCGACTCCTTTAAACCTTCCGGCAAACAGCCGCCGTAGCGCAACCGCTGGCAATGGCGTATTGTGGCATAATTCTGCGCATTCAGGGAGTGTTACCCATGACTATCGAATGGTGGCTGGCCTATCTGTTAACCACCGTGATCCTCAGCCTGTCGCCCGGTTCGGGCGCTATCAATACGATGAGCACCGGCATCAGCCATGGCTATCGCGGCGCCGCGGCGTCGATTACCGGACTGCAGGTGGGCCTGGGGCTGCATATTGTATTGGTGGGCGTGGGGTTAGGCGCGCTTTTTTCCCGTTCGCTGTTGGCGTTTGAGGTGTTGAAGTGGGCGGGCGCAGCCTATCTTATCTGGCTGGGCATTCAGCAATGGCGCGCCGCCGGCGCGATCGATTTGACTGCGGTTTCGCGCGCGATGCCGCGCCGCCGTCTGTTTCAGCGCGCGGTGCTGGTGAATCTGACCAATCCCAAGAGCATTATTTTTCTTGCCGCACTGTTTCCGCAGTTCATTATTCCCCATCAGCCGCAGGCGTTGCAGTATCTGGTGCTGGGCGTGACTACGATTGTGTTCGATATCGTGGTGATGATCGGCTATGCCACGCTGGCGCGGCGTATTGCGGTATGGATTAAAGGCCCGCACCAGATGAAGCTGCTGAATCGGGTATTCGGCGGACTGTTTGTCGCTATCGGCGCGTTGCTGGCGTCGGCGCGGCGGATGGCATAGAAAGGGCTGGCGTTCTGGTTTCGGTCAGCGGCAAAGAATTGGGCGCCCAGGCTCCGCTCAGCGGGGACAGGCAGCTACGTAAAGACGCCGTGAATCCATCCCTGGAGGCTCCGCCGCGTCATCCATGACGCGGAGGCTTTACTCCGCTGCCTGCCCCCGCTTCCCTGGCTTCAGTGTCTGCCGCTTCCCTGTTTGCTATCAGCCAACCCTATTATCTTTAACGCCCGTTTGTAGCCAGGCCGCCTACACCACAGCCAGACGGCCGTCGGCGGCGCAGTGAGTTGCCGTTCGGCCAGCACGCAGCGATCCGAGCGTATAGTAATACGTGAGGAAGCGAGTACTGCCCGGACGGCAAATCACCAGTAAGCCAGGCCGCCCTCAGCGGGAAAGGATCAGATGGATGCCGAACCCGGCGAATAGCACTCCCGCCATGCCGTCGATCCATTTCGCCATACGCTGATACTGTCGGCGCATCCACGGCAGCGCGAACACCGCCGCCACCAGGGTAAACCAGGCGAACGTTTCACTGATGATCAGCACAAAAAGCCCCCAGCGCGTGCCGGTTGCGACGTCGTCGCCGACAAACAGTGAAAAAACGCTGCCGAAGTAGATGACGGCTTTAGGGTTGGAAAGGTTGGTCAGGAAACCTTTCAGGAAGCTGTGGCCTTTTTTCGCCAGCGCGACTTGCGGCTCGGCATTTTCCACCGGCTGACGATGCTGGCGATGCGCGGACCGCAGCAGCTGCCAGCCCAGCCAGGTCAGATAGAGTCCACCGCACACCATAATCACTTCATGCAGCCACGCCATTTTTTGCAGAATAAGGTGCAGTCCCATCAGCGCCACGCCTGCCCAAATGACTATCCCCAGCGTGATGCCCAGCACCCCCATCATCGCCTCTTTGCGTGAGCGGCTGGCGGCGGTTTGCGAGACAAAAAAGAAATCAGGACCGGGGCTCATCAGTGCCACTAAATGCACTGCGGCGACGGTGAGAAAAAGCGCGAGCATAACAGTTTCCTTGCCGATGAATGGAGTGAGAAAGCCGACGGGCTTTTCACGACGCGCATGATTATTACGCTAAATCCTTTTCGGTTCATCTGTTATCTGCGGCGTCGTGCGACGCCCGGAGAGGATTTATTCCTCGCCGTCGACATGCTCGCGGATCATCACCAGGAAAGGCTTGCCAAAACGCTCCAGCTTGCGATGGCCAACGCCGTTAACGCTGAGCATTTCCGACGCCGTCAACGGCATCTGCTCCGCCATCTCAATCAACGTCGCATCGTTAAACACCACGTAAGGCGGGATGTTCTCTTCGTCGGCGATCGCTTTGCGCAGCTTGCGTAGCTTGGCGAACAGCTTGCGGTCGTAGTTGCCGCCGTAACTTTTCTGGTTGTTATATTTCGCTTTTACCGTCACCAGCCGCGGTACGGCAAGCATCAGCGGCGCCTCGCCGCGTAAAACCGGCCTGGCCGCTTCGGTGAGCTGCAGCGCGGAATGCAACGTAATGTTTTGCGTCACCAGCCCAAGATGAATAAGTTGGCGCAGCACGCTGACCCAGTGTTCATGGCTCTGATCGCGGCCAATGCCATAGACCGGCAGCTTATCGTGGCCCAGCTCGCGAATACGCTGGTTGCTGGCGCCGCGCAGCACCTCAACCACATAGCCCATGCCAAAACGCTGGCCGACGCGATAGATGGTCGACAGCGCTTTCTGCGCCTCCACCATGCCATCGTAGCGACGCGGCGGATCGAGGCAGATATCGCAGTTGCCGCACGGCTGCTGGCGTCCCTCGCCGAAATAGTTAAGCAGGACCAGACGGCGGCATGTTTGCGCTTCGGCAAACGCGCCCATCGCATTCAGTTTATGACGCTCAATATCCTGCAGCGGACCGGGCGCTTTCTCTTCCAGACACCGGCGTAGCCAGGCCATATCCGCCGGATCGTAAAGCAGCATGGCTTCAGCAGGCAGACCGTCTCGTCCGGCGCGTCCGGTTTCCTGATAATAGGATTCAATGTTGCGCGGAATATCGAAATGCACCACAAAGCGCACGTTGGGTTTGTTAATGCCCATGCCGAAAGCGACAGTTGCCACGACGATTTGCAAATCGTCGCGCTGAAATGCCTCCTGCACCTGCGCGCGATGGGCGTTTTCCATGCCGGCATGGTAGGCGCCTACGCTTAAACCGCGGCTTTGCAGACGCGCCGCCGTGTCTTCCACTTTCGCCCGGCTGTTGCAGTAAATAATGCCGCTTTTACCGCGCTGATCCTGCACGTAGCGCAGCAGCTGTTCGGTCGGCTTGAATTTTTCCACCAGCATATAGCGGATGTTCGGCCGGTCGAAGCTACTGATTTGAATCAGCGGGTCGTGCAACTGCAGCAGGCGGACAATATCATTGCGCGTGGTTTCATCGGCGGTTGCCGTCAGCGCCATCACCGGCAGCGACGGGAAACGCTGGCGCAGCTGGCCCAGCGCGCCATATTCCGGGCGGAAATCATGTCCCCACTGGGAAATACAGTGCGCCTCATCCACCGCCAGCATCGCCGGCTTCCAGTGCGTCAGGCTGTCGAGGAAGTTATCCATCATCAGACGTTCCGGCGCGATGTAGAGCAGACGTATTTCGCCGCTGCGACATCCCGCCATCACCGCCTGCTGCTCTTCGCGCGTTTGCGTCGAATTCAGGCACGCCGCCGCCACGCCGTTCGCCAGCAGCTGATCGACCTGATCTTTCATCAGCGAAATCAGCGGCGAAACGACCAGCGTCAGGCCATCACGCAGCAGGGCCGGAATTTGATAACAGAGCGATTTTCCGCCGCCGGTGGGCATCACCACCAGACAATCCCGGCCGCTCAGCGACGCCTGAATGATGGTTTGCTGCCCGGGGCGAAACTGCTGATAGCCGAAGGTATCGCGTAATACCTGTTCAGCCAGCGCTTCCTGATTAATTACTGCCGCCGTAGACACGTCTTCCCCGTATTGCACTGCATTATGATGATGTGACGGGCGGGATAGCCGCCCGAAGAGACAATGACTGTGTGGCAGGCCCGCGTACGGGCCTGTATCAGAACAGATCGTTTAAGGTTACGCCAACGCCGACGCGGGTCTGACGATGATTATAATCGATTAACGATTCGCCGTAGCCACTGAACACCTGCGTATAGAAACGCACATGCTCGCTGATCGGATAGCTCCATCCCAGTTCTGCGCCGCCATAACCGCTGTTCCAGTTATAGTTGCCCTGCACGCTGAAGACGCTGTTGCCTACCCGGTAACCTAATTTGGCGCGATAGTAACCCATGTACTTGGTAATGTCAGGGTTGTCATCGTTGCTTTCGCCATCCGGCAGACGATACCAGGGCTTAATTTCCGCCAGGAGGTTGCCGTTTTCCGCCATCAGTCGCGCATAAACGCGGTTCCAGCTGCGCGACGTCGGATCGGAACGTCCGTTTGACTGGTGGTTCAGGCCCAGCTCGATATCACGCAGCGTCCAGCCGGCGAAAGAGTAGTCCGTTGCCCATCCGAGAAAAATTTGCGGTTCGTAGTTCGTCTCGCGGAAAGGCGATGACGCGCCGCGGTTGGAAAGCTGCCACCAGGAACGCTGAGTATAGGACGCCGCCAGTACGGAATTATCGCCCAAAATGCCGCGCCAGAGCGGAAACGCCAGGCTGAGCTGAAATTTTACCTCATCCTTTTTCGCTTTGTCAGCCCAGTCGTATGATTCAATGGCTTCCTTGTTCATATCGCTGGTCAGGGTATAAAGCAGATAATTGCTTTCATAAGGATAAAGCACGAAGGGATTGTCATGCTTTTCCAGCAGGTTGGCGATAATGCTGCCCTGAACTGCTGGCGCGTCATGTACTTCCCTGACGGTGGCTTCTTGAGCCTGCGCAAAGGCGGGCAATAATAAAGCCGCCGCTATTAGCATACGCATAGTCTTCTCCGGTGAAGCGCTGTGTGACCATTAAATAAAAAAAGCAGGCCATTCTACACACAATCCCGCAACGAGATCAGCGCTGTTTTCTTAAAGTGGAAAGCAGGTTCCTGTCAGCATAAAATACACAATCTGTTAACATCCTAACGCTTTACCAGCCGGTACCAGGAAAATCCTTTTATGTCAGAGACTCAGTTAGATCGGGCGGCGGCCCGCCAGCTTATCGGCGAAATTTTCGTCTACCATATGCCCTTTAATCAGGCGCTCGGTCTGGAGCTGAAAAGGCTTGAATCAAACTACGCTGAACTGCGCTTCGCCAATAAAACCATGCTGGTCGGCAATGCGGCCCAGCAGATCTTACACGGCGGCGTTATTGCGTCAGTACTGGACGTGGCCGCCGGGCTGGTCTGCGTCAACAGTTCTCTGACGCGCCAGGAGCATATTACCGAGGAGGAGCTGCGTCACCGCCTGTCGCGTATGGGCACCATCGATCTGCGCGTGGATTATCTGCGTCCCGGACGCGGCGAACACTTTATCGCCGCCAGCAGCCTGCTGCGCGCCGGGAATAAAATCTCCGTCGCGCGCGTCGAACTGCATAACGACGCGGGCGTCCATATCGCCAGCGCCACGGCAACCTATCTTGTTGGTTAATTTCAACCGCACGCCCGTTTTTACTTTAGACTGGCGCTTTTAATCTGAGAGTACGTGATGGACACACAACAAACGCGCCAGGGTATTTTTTTCGCGCTGGGCGCCTATTTTATCTGGGGCGTTGCGCCAGCCTATTTCAAACTGATCCAGCAGGTGGCACCGGGCGAGATCATGACGCATCGCGTCATCTGGTCGGCGCTGTTTATGCTGCTGCTGATCTCCGTCAGCCGCAGCTGGCCGCGCGTGAAAACCGTAATGCGTCAGCCGAAGAAAGTGCTGATGCTGGCGGTTTCGGCCACGCTGGTCGGCGGCAACTGGCTGCTGTTTATCTGGGCGGTAAATAACCACCATATGCTGGAAGCGAGCCTGGGCTATTTCATTAACCCCTTGCTCAACGTGGTGATCGGCATGCTGTTTCTCGGCGAGCGCTTTCGTCGTATGCAGTGGCTGGCGGTGTTGCTGGCGACCGCCGGCGTGCTGGTGCAGCTGTGGAAGTTCGGATCGCTGCCGCTGATCGCGCTGGGACTGGCGCTCAGCTTCTCGCTATATGGCCTGACGCGTAAAAAAATCGCGGTGGACGCGCAGAGCGGCATGCTGATCGAAACGCTGTGGCTTTTCCCTGTCGCTTCCTGGTATCTGTTCGGCATCGCCGACAGCGCCACCAGCCATCTGTCGCACAATAGCGCCATGCTGAATCTGCTGCTGATCGCCGCCGGGATTGTCACCACCATTCCGCTGATGCTGTTCACCGCCGCCGCTACGCGCCTGCGTCTCTCGACGCTCGGCTTTTTCCAGTACCTGGGACCGACGCTGATGTTTCTGCTGGCGGTGCTGTTCTACGGCGAAGCGATGACGCCCGACAAAGCGGTGACGTTCGGCTTTATCTGGCTGGCGCTGGCGCTGTTTATTATCGACGCGCTCTATACGATGCGCCGCTCACGCACGGGCAAAGCGTGAGATAAAGCGCGCCATAGCCGGGCCGGTAAGCAGAATGGTAAACAGCCGCAGCGTTTGCAGCGCCATGACGAAAGCGATATCGACCCGGCTTCCTGCAGCAATAATCGCCACGGTATCCAGCCCGCCAGGGCTGGTAGCCAGATAAGCGGTCAACAGATCGACATGTAGCAGTTTAGTCAGTATCCACGCCATTCCTCCGCACAACAGCATCAGCCCGGCAATCGACGCCAGCATCTGCGGTAACGTGCGCAACGCCAGACGGAAAATGGGCAGCGTAAAGCGCAGCCCTACCGTCCAGCCGATCAGCGTGTAAGCGGCGGCTAACAGCCATTCCGGCACCTGCAACGCTACCGTTCCGCTGCTTTGCAACACCGCGCCAGCCAGCGCAGGCAACAGCAGCGCGCCCGCCGGAATGCGAAAACGCTGGCCGAGAAACGCGCCTGCCAGCATAACGCACAGCGTGATGACAAAGCGTATATCAAGCGCCGGAAACCAGACCTGCGGCGCCGCGCTTTGCGCATCATCGCCCAGGCTGATGCGAGCGACAGTCGCAGCGGCAGTCGCCACGAACAGCACGCGCAGATACTGCATAAAGGCCACCAGCCGCGCGTCGGCGCCGTAGTCGGCCGCCATCACTACCATCGCCGACGCGCCGCCCGGCGATGAACCCCAGGCGCCGGTCGGCCCCGGTAGATCGCTGTAACGCACCAGCAGGAAACCGGAAAGGCCGCTGGCAGCGAGCGTCATCAGCAATACCGCCAGCACCACCGGCCAGTCGGCGATCAGCGGATCGATAATCGAGGGAGAGAGGCTGCGGGCGATCATGCAGCCCAGCACCGCCTGACAGAGAATAAACAGGCGCTTATCAATACGCAGCGTCGCGCCCAGCAGCCCCATGACCACGCCGACAATCATCGGCCCCAGCAACAGCGCAGCCGGCACATGGAAATATTGCAGAACAAAACCCAGCAGCAGCGAGACGACAATCAGCATCGTCCATTGCTGCCAGCGCGAAAGCTTTTCCATAAAAGGGTGATATCACAGCGGCTTGAAAAACCTAAGGTTACGCACAACCCGCCAGGAATGCCAGCGGCGGAAGGCCGGTGTTTATCCGGCCTTCCGGCTTTACAGCCAGTTTTTACGTTTAAAATAGAGGTACGGCGCCAGCCCGGCCAGGATCATCAGGCCGATCGCGGCAGGATAACCAAAGCTCCACTTCAGCTCCGGCATAAATTCAAAGTTCATGCCGTAGCTGGAGGCGACCAGCGTCGGCGGCAGGAAGACCACTGATACCACCGAGAAGATTTTGATGATGCGGTTCTGCTCGATATTGATAAAGCCCATCGCTGCCTGCATCAGGAAGTTCACCTTCTGGAACAGCGATTCATTGTGCGGCAGCAGGGATTCGATATCGCGCAGGATTTCGCGCGCCTGCTCCAGCTGGTTAGTCGGCAGACGCGCCTTGCGCACCAGGAAGTTCAGCGCGCGCTGCGTATCCATCAGGCAGAGACGCACCTTCCAACCGATATCCTCCAGCTCCGCCAGCGTAGAGAGCGCCTGATCGAACTCGTCGCCCTGCTGTCCTTCCATAATCACGCGGCTCAGCTTTTCCAGATCGCTGTAGATGTTTTCGATCTCATCCGCCAGCTGTTCGATTTTGGTTTCAAACAGATCAAGCAGCAGTTCATAGGCGTTACCGTCAATCAGCGTCTGGCTGCGGGCGCGCATGCGATAGAGGCGAAATGCGGGCAGTTCACGCTCGCGCAGCGTATAGAGGCGGCCTTCGCGGATAGTAAAGGCGACGGTGGCGTTGCCCGCGTGATCTTTGGCGTCTTCGTAGAAAAAGAAGGAGTGAATATGCAGGCCGTCTTCGTCCTCGAAAAAGCGGGCGGACGCCTCGATATCTTCCAGCTCAGGGCGCGTGGCCAGGCTCTGACCCAGCTCACTCTGTACGCGCTCGCGCTCCGCTTCTTCCGGCTCGATAAGATCGACCCATACTGAAGATATCAGGTCTTCCGGCGCATCTTCCAGCTCCAGGCGGGTAAGGCGGCTGCGATCCAGTTTAAAAGCGCTCAGCATAGCAGTACTCCCAATTGGTCATTCAAACGGGACAATACGCCAGAACACAGAAACCTGAGTTTCAGTCAGTGATAAACGCTAACTCGCGCGACGGGAAAAAGAGAGTCGCTGACAACCACAAAGGCTATCAGCATAAGAGGATGGCCTTAGGGGTTGTACCTGTTGACAAGGTGGTTGAGCCAGCATCGACTGGGAGTGTCCAAGGCGAAAGTCCTCTTAGGGTAATCGTGCGCGCATGTTACGCCGAGACGAAAAAGGCGTCAAGCGAAGCCGGGCGCCCTGAAGAGTGCGTTGCTACTGGCCAGCGAGCGCGCAAGTTAATCCCGCCTGACGCGACGGTCAACGGCGGGAACATCGCCTGCGGTGATGCGCTCAGCCTCTTGCGCTATACCGCTTCGAGACGAGCGTAGGCGGCCACCAGCCATTTAATGCCCTGTCCCTGAAACGCCACCTGCAAACGACTGTGATCGCCGCTGCCTTCGAGATTGATGATGGTGCCTTCGCCGAATTTGGCGTGACGTACGCGCTGACCCAGCGTAAAGCCGCTGTCGTTTTGCGCCACCGGCGTGCCCATGCGCTGATGATTGACCGGCCTGCTAATACTGGCGCGCAGGCGCACCTCATCGACGCACTCTTCCGGCAGCTCGCCGATAAAGCGCGACGGGCGATGATAAACCTCTTTGCCGTACAGCCGACGCGTTTCCGCATAGGTCAGCGTCAGCTTTTTCATCGCGCGGGTGACGCCAACGTAGGCGAGACGGCGCTCCTCTTCCAGCCTGCCGCCCTCATCCAGCGCCATCTGACTGGGGAACATCCCCTCTTCCATACCAACGATAAATACCTGACTGAACTCCAGCCCTTTCGCCGCATGCATGGTCATCAGCTGCACCGCGTCCTGCCATTTGTCCGCCTGGCCTTCCCCGGCCTCCAGTGCCGCATGCGACAGGAACGCCTGTAAGGGCATCAAATCTTCATCTTCATCCTGGTAGCTGTACTGACGCGTGGCGTTTACCAGTTCCTCTAAGTTTTCGATGCGCGTCTGGCCTTTTTCGCCTTTTTCCTGCTCATACATCAGCCACAGGCCGGAATCTTTAATCACCCGGTCAGTCTGGACGTGCAGCGGCAGTTCGGCGGTCTCCTGCGCCAGCGAATCCACCAGTTCGGTGAAGCGTTGCAGCGCAGCGGCGGCGCGTCCGGCCAGCGCTTTTTCCTGCAAAAGCTCGCGGCTGGTTTGCCACAGCGTCAGCTGACGATCGCGCGATGCCTGACGCACCACGTCCAGCGTGCGGTCGCCGATGCCGCGCGTCGGCGTATTGACCACGCGCTCAAAGGCGGCGTCGTCGTTGCGGTTGGCGATCAGACGCAGATAGGCCAGCGCATCTTTGATCTCCTGGCGTTCGAAGAAGCGCATGCCGCCATAAATGCGGTACGGCATACTGGCCTGTAATAACGCCTCCTCCAACACGCGCGACTGGGCGTTGCTGCGATAGAGAATGGCGCAGTCGTTGAGCGCCCCGCCGTTCTCCTGCCAGACCTTGATGCGGTTAACCACAAAGCGCGCTTCATCCAGCTCGTTAAACGCGCAGTAGAGCGAGATCGGCTCGCCGTCGCTGCCGTCGGTCCACAGCTCTTTGCCGAGACGACCGTTGTTGTTGGCGATCAGGGCGTTGGCCGCTTTCAGAATATTGTTGGTGGAGCGATAGTTCTGCTCAAGTCGAATGGTTTCTGCGCCGCGAAAATCCTGCAGGAAACGCTGGATATTCTCCACCTGCGCGCCGCGCCAGCCGTAGATAGACTGGTCATCGTCGCCGACGATCATCACTCGACTGCTGTCGCCCGCCAGCAGACGAATCCAGGCGTACTGAATATTGTTGGTGTCCTGGAACTCGTCCACCATGATGTTGGTGAAGCGTTCGCGATAGTGATTGAGAATATGCGGCTTAGTAAGCCACAGCTCATGGGCGCGCAGCAGCAGCTCGGCAAAGTCGACCAGCCCGGCGCGATCGCACGCCTCCTGATAGGCCTGATAAACGCGCAGCCAGGTTTGCTCCACCGGATTGCCGTAGCTCTCGATATGATGTGGGCGCAGCCCTTCGTCTTTCTTGCCGTTGATGTACCACATCGCCTGACGCGGCGGCCACTGCTTCTCATCCAGGTTCATCGCTTTGATCAGGCGCTTCAGCAGGCGCAGCTGGTCCTCGCTGTCGAGGATCTGGAAATCCTGCGGCAGACGGGCGTCAAGATGGTGCGCGCGCAGCAGGCGGTGCGCCAGACCATGGAAGGTGCCGATCCACATGCCGCCCTGGCTGGTGCCGATCAGCTGCTCAATACGGTGACGCATTTCCGCTGCGGCCTTGTTGGTAAAGGTCACCGCCATAATTGAATAGGGCGAGCAGTTCTCTACCGTCAGCAGCCAGGCGATGCGGTGCACCAGCACGCGTGTCTTGCCACTGCCCGCGCCCGCCAGCACCAGCAGGTTGGTGCGCGGCGCCGCAACGGCCTCGCGCTGTTTATCATTCAGGCTGTTTAGCAGGTCAGAAACGTCCATAAGCACCGTCAGTCAGGAAAAACGCACCAGTGAGACACTGGATATTTGTACAGAAGATTATAACAACGCCGTCAGCGATGCCAACTGCGTAATTTCAACATGCGGCAGCAGGCGCGCATCATGAATCTGCATCAGATTGCCCTCGCGCAGATTGATCCAGCAGGCCTGCATGCCGCAGCGCACCGCGCCAGCAACGTCAGTCGTGAGATCGTCGCCGACGTGCAGAATGTTTTCCGGAGCGATATTCAGCCGCTGCGCCGCCAGATGATACATATCCTGGTAAGGCTTGGCGCGCCCATGCGGGCCCGCGCGCAGCACAAACTGAAAATAGCGGTCGAGCCCGAACAGGTGCGGCTCGGCATTGCCGTTGGTGATCGCCACCAGCGGCACGCGCTCCGCCAGCGCAGCCAGCGCGACGTGCGTTTCCGGCGGCACGCTAATCTGGCTGCGCCAGTGAGCGAATACCTCCATCACCTTATTCGATCCCTCCCGCGCCTCGTTGAGCGTGAGACCCACATCCAGCATCGCCTGTTCGACGGTGCGGCGTCGCCATTCGGTGACGTCGTGGTAGATCTCAG
>OKNF01000045.1_pt1 | contig 40439 bp, 36 predicted proteins | sample 1613121 | NCBI WGS metagenome assembly OKNF01 (sample SAMN04436838, study PRJEB24849) | human gut metagenome | biome: human gut; feature: NICU; material: stool | host: Homo sapiens | place: USA: Saint Louis, MO | collected 2011-09-08
CCGAAAGTCCCCACAGCAGCAGCAGCGGCGCGCCGAGCCAGGCAAGCAGTTCGCCGCGCAAAGAGTGAATAAGCCTCACGTTAGCGTTTCCAGCGTATAGCCAAGGCCACGCAGCGTTACGATTGCCACATCACTTCCCGCCAGTTTTTTACGTACCCGGTGTATATAAAGTTCAATGCTTTCCGGGCTGACATCATCAGCGAGCGTAAAGGTTTGTTCATAAAGATGCTGCCGTGAAACCGGCCTGCCGCGTCGCTGCATCAGCGTCGTCAGGATGCTGCTTTCTCGCGGCGTAAGGGCCAACGGCTTCTCGGCCAGCAGAAAATAGCCTTCGGCATCAAGGACTAACTGCCCCAGCGCCTGTTGCTGTGATGAATGATTCTGGCTACGCCGCAGCAGCGCCCGCAGCCGCGCTTCAAGCTCATCCAGCTCGAAGGGCTTGGTCAGATAATCGTCAGCGCCGAGATTAAGGCCGCGCACCCTGTCGTCCAGCGATCCGCGCGCGGTCAACAGCAGTACCGGCATATTTTGTCCGCGCCGCCGCAGCCGTGAGAGTACCTCAAGGCCATCCATACGGGGCAATGCCACATCCAGCACTACCAGAGCGTACTCCTCGCTATGCAGCATATGGTCTGCCGCGACGCCGTTCGCCACCCAATCGACAGCAAATCCTTTTTGCGTCAGCGCCTTCTGTAACCAACGCGCCAGCTCAACCGTATCTTCAACCAGTAAGAGACGCATATCACATCCTGACATTAATTCCGGGTAATGAAAGGTAAATGAAAGGTAGCTGCTTTAACAATTTGGTAACGATAAATTTTCGGCAGTAATCACACTCTGGAAGAAGAATGGAGCGAAAGATGAAAATTATAACGGCCCTGACCTCAACCCTGATGGCCCTTTCCGTTTCAACCGCCTTTGCGGCAGAAGCGCCCTCACGTACCGAATGTATCGCCCCCGCTAAACCGGGCGGCGGTTTCGACCTGACCTGTAAGCTGCTACAGGTCTCGCTACAGGAAACGAAACAGATCTCCTCGCCGATGCGCGTTACCTATATGCCCGGCGGCGTGGGCGCAGTGGCCTATAACGCGATTATTGCGCAGCGTCCGGCCGAAGCGGGCACCGTCGTCGCCTTTTCAGGCGGCTCGCTGCTGAATCTCTCGCAGGGCAAATTTGGCCGCTACTCCGTCGATGACGTTAAGTGGCTGGCTGCGGTCGGCACCGATTACGGCATGGTCGCGGTCCGTGATGACGCCCCGTGGAAAACGCTGGGCGAGCTGATGACGGCGATGAAAAATGATCCGACCAAAGTCGTGGTCGGCGCCGGCGCTTCGATTGGCAGTCAGGACTGGATGAAAACCGCGCTGCTGGCCAGCAAGGCGGGCATCGATCCGCGCAAAATGCGCTATGTCGCTTTTGAAGGCGGCGGCGAACCGGTCACCGCCCTGCTCGGCAACCATATTCAGGTGGTATCCGGCGATATGAGCGAAATGGTGCCGCATCTGCAAGCCGGCAAGCTGCGCGTGCTGGCGGTCATGTCTGATAAGCGCCTGCCAGGGAAGCTGGCCAGCGTGCCGACCGCCAAAGAGCAAGGCTTTGACGTCGAATGGCCAATTATCCGCGGCTTTTATCTGGGGCCGAAAGTCAGCGAGGCCGACTATCAGTGGTGGGAAGAGACCTTTAAAAAGCTGGTCAATACCCCTGAATTCCAGAAGCAGCGTGATATGCGCGGCCTGTTTGAGTTCAACCTGTTTGGCAAAGAGCTCGACAGCTACGTAAAAACGCAGGTGGCGGATTACCGCGAAAAAGCGAAATCGTTTGGGCTGGCCAAATAAGCGGAGCAGATAATGAGCGATCGTATTTTTGCAGCGCTGTGGCTTGCGCTCTGCCTTGGCGGCATGGTGGTAGCCTGGCAAATTCATAGCGAATACAGTTACGAACCGGTCGGCCCACGCCCGTTCCCTATGGGAATACTTGGTCTGATGGCGATCTGCGCTCTGCTGATGCTGTTTCGCAAACCCGACGTTATTCACTGGCCCGCCCGCAGCACGTTTAAACGTTTAGTGGCGCTGGCGGTGATGATGATGATTTACGGCTGGCTGTTTGAAACCCTGGGCTTCGCGCTTTGCACTACGCTGCTGACGTTTGGCATCGGCCTGCTGTTCGGCGCGCGTTGGTGGGCGGCGGCGATTTCCGGCGTGGTAATGGGCGTGGCGTTATTTTATGCCTTTGACAGGCTGCTGGAAGTGACACTTCCGGTCGGCAGCTGGCTGAGTTAAGGAGAGCGTTATGGATACCTGGTATTTTTTGATGCAGGGCTTCGGCGTTGCGCTGACGCCGGAAAACCTGCTGATTGCGCTGATCGGCTGCTTTATCGGCACCATTGTGGGGCTGCTGCCGGGACTGGGGCCTATCAACGGCGTGGCGATCCTGATGCCGCTGGCCTTCGCCCTGCACCTTCCTGCGGAAACGGCATTGATCCTGTTGGCGACCGTCTATCTTGGCTGTGAATATGGCGGCCGCATCTCCTCCATTCTGCTCAACGTGCCCGGCGATGCGGGCGCGATTATGACGGCGCTGGATGGGTATCCGATGGCGCAACAGGGCAAAGCGGGCGTAGCGCTCTCTATCTCGGCGGTAAGTTCGTTTATCGGTTCGACCATCGCTATCATCGGCATTATTTTGTTCGCGCCGCTGCTGGCAAGCTGGTCGCTGGCGTTCGGCCCGGCGGAATATTTCGCGCTAATGGTCTTCGCCATCGCCTGCCTGGGCAGCATGATGAGCCATAATCCGCTGAAGTCATTCCTTTCGGCCCTGATTGGGCTGAGCATGGCTACGGTCGGCGTCGACGCCAATACCGGCGTTTACCGCTTTACCTTTGACAGCGTCCACCTTTCTGACGGCATTCAGTTTGTGGTGGTCGTGATCGGCCTGTTTTCCGTCAGCGAAATTTTACTGATGCTGGAGTCGACCAGCACCGGGCAGAAAGCGGTGCGCGCCAGCGGACGCATGATGTTCAATATGAAAGAGGCGGCCATGTCGACCGGCGCCACCCTACGCTCCTCGTTTATCGGCTTCTTTGTCGGCGTGTTACCTGGCGCAGGCGCAACGATCGCCAGCGCTATCGCCTATATGACCGAGAAAAAGATCAGCGGCAGCGATCAATTCGGTAAGGGTGATATTCGCGGCGTCGCGGCGCCGGAAGCGGCCAACAACGCCTCAGCCTGCGGCTCTTTCATTCCTATGTTAACGCTGGGCATTCCCGGCTCAGGTACGACGGCGGTGATGGTTGGCGCGCTAACCCTGTATAACATCACGCCCGGCCCGGCGATGTTCGTTGAGCAGCCTGATATTGTCTGGGGCCTGATCGCCGCGCTGTTAATCGGCAACGTGATGCTGCTGATTATGAATATTCCGATGATCAATGTCTTTGCCCGGATGCTGAACATTCCGCTGTGGTTTTTAGTGCCGGCTATCGCCGCGATCTCTGCGGTGGGCGTTTACGCGGTCCACAGCACCACCTTTGATCTGATGCTGATGGTGGGACTGGGCATCTTCGGCTATATCCTGCGCAAGATGGATTTCCCGATGTCGCCGCTGATTCTGGGCTTTGTATTGGGCGAAATGCTGGAACAGAACCTGCGCCGCGCGCTGTCGATCAGCAACGGCAACCTGCCTATTTTGTGGGAAAGCCTGATCTGTAAGGTGTTGCTGGCGCTGGCCATCGCCGTGTTGTTAGTGCCGCCTTTATGGAAACGCTATCGTCGCAAGCGCATGAAGCTGGCGGCTCAGTAACTGTTCATCAGAGAAAACCCCCGTAGAACGTGACGGGGGTTTTTCTTTTACTCTGCTTTTCCGCCGGATCGCCGACGCAACGGTAAGAATCTGTGCGGCCTCACCGCTTAAAATTCAGGCGGCGCATTTTTGAGCAAACGCATTTTCCACGGATGTACAGACGTCTGGATGTATATTATAGTGATTTCCTAACACTTATAAGGGAACACCATAAATGAAAAAAACACTGCTCACGGCCCTTCTGGCGGCGTCCGTCACTCTGCTCAGCGCCTGCAATAAAGAGGAAGACAGCAAAATTAAAGTGGCGATCAATACTGGCCCGGATCAGGCGCTGTGGGAAACCGTTAAGCAGGTGGCGCACGATAAATATAAGCTGGATGTCGATGTGATCGCGTTTAACGACTATGTACAGCCTAACGAAGCGCTGTTTAACAAGGATGTGGACGCCAACGCCTTCCAGAGTCTGCCTTATTTAGAGATGCAGTCCAAAGAGCGCGGCTATCGCTTCGCCGTAGTCACCCATACCTTTGTCTTCCCTATTGCAGGCTATTCGCGCAAGATTAAATCGCTGAAAGAGCTGCCGGACGGCGCAACGGTCACCCTCTCCAACGAGGCGACGACGCTGGGCCGTAGCCTGTTGTTATTACAGGCGCAGGGACTGATCACCGTTAAGCCTGAAGCGGGCCTGCTGCCGACCACGCTGGACGTTACCTCCAACCCGAAAAAACTGAAGTTTGTCGAAGTGGATACGCCGCAGCTGGCGCGCACGCTGGACGATCCGCAGGTCTATCTCTCGATTATCAACAACAATTTCGCGGCACTGGTTAATCTCTCCGCCTCGCGCGACGGCATGTTTATGGAAGGCAAAGCCTCCCCATACGTCAACGCGATTGTGGCGCGCGAAGATAATAAAGACAGCCCGAACATTCAGAAGCTGAAGCAGGCATTCCAGTCGCAGGAAGTGCTTGATAAAGCTAACGAGCTCTATAAAGGCGATATTATTAAAGGCTGGTAATCCTGCCCGTTTCCTGTGATGAAACCGCCCTGCGTGGCGGTTTTTTTATGGCATGCGAAAAGCCCATGCGCGGAACAGGCAGGCCCGTCTGCTCTGCATCTATACTGTGGTCAGGCTGACCTTAAGGATTTTCTATGCTGACGCGCTCCCTTTCATCTTTTCCTTCCGGCAGGCAGAGCCTGACGATCCTCGCCGTGCTTTTCACGCTGCTGGCCGGTTTCTGTTGGTGGCACTGGAGCGCATTTCTCGCCTGGAGCCTGACGACGCAGATTACGCTGCACCGCTATCTGGTGCTGCATCTGCTGCAAATCAATAACGGGCAGTACGGCGGCGGGCTGTGGCTGCTGTTCTTTACCTTTATTTATGGCGTGCTGCATGCCGTCGGGCCGGGACACGGCAAATTTGTAGTGACCACCTGGCTCAGCACCCAGCAGGCGCCCTCATCCGGCGCACTGCGCGCGGTGCCGCTGGCGGGCTCACTGTTGCAGGGAGTAAGCGCTATTTTGTTTGTCTTTATTCTGGCGGTGGGCTTTAACCTGGTGGCGGGCGATCTCAGCCTCAGCCGCTGGTATTTAGAAAAGGCCAGCGCCCTGTTGATCGCCGCGTTCGGCTTTTGGCTGCTGCTGCGTGGACTACGTGCGTTTCGTTCCTCGGCAAAGCACGTTCATCATCATGACGCCTGCGGCTGCGGTCATCATCATATTGCGACCAGCCAGCCGGCGGACTGGAAAGAGCGGCTGAGCGTCATTGCCGCCATTGGTTTGCGTCCCTGTAGCGGCGCAATTACCGTACTGCTTTTCTCTAACGCCATCGGCATTGTGAGCTGGGGGATGTTGGCGGTGATGACGATGGCGCTTGGCACCGGACTTTCCCTGTTGCTGCTGTCGCTGGCGGTTAACCGTATGCGTGACACCGTCACTGCAATCTGGCTACGCGATACGCCCGCGCGGCTCGATGGCCTGGTGGCGCTGGCGCGCGTGGCGGGCGGCCTGCTGTTGCTGTTTTTCGCCCTGGTGCTGTTTCTGTCCGTGGTGCCGGTCAGTCCCAACGGCGACTTTATCGCCGCAGGCTGCTAGCGAATAGTGAGCTGCCGGAACGCCTGCAACAGCGCATCCACTTTCGGCAACAGCTGCTTCTTGCGCGGCCAGACCAGATAGAGCGGCAGGCCGTCAAGCGCCAGCTGCGGCAGGATGATCTTTACCCTCCCCGCCTGTTCCGCCTCCTGAAGCAGCCAGGTTGCCATCTGCGCGATGCCAAGCCCGGCGCAGACCGCGCTCAGCTGCGCTTCGCTGTCGCCGAACGCCAGCGCATGATTAACCGTGCGGCTGGCAATGCGTCCGTCGGCGGCGATAAAGCGCCACGGCGTGGTAGAGCCGTCCACCCGTTCATAGGCGACCGCGCGATGCTGCTGTAACGCATCGAGATGCTGCGGCGTGCCGTGACGCCGCAGATAGTCCGGAGAGGCGCAAAATACCAGCCGCTCGTTGCCCAGATGGCGCACGCCCAGCGAGGCGGGATAGTCCGCCGGGCCGCCGATGCGCACCGCCACATCCACCCCTTCGTCAAACAGATCCACGAAGCGATCCGCGAAGGTCATATTGATATGCAGATCGGGATGTTCGCGGCAAAACGCGTTGATCACCGGCATCACATGGGTGCGGCCAAAGGTCATCGGCACCGCTACCCGCAGCCGCCCGACGGTATGGGTGCGCTGCGCCGCCAGCACCGACTCCGCCTCGCTCAGCTCGTTGACCACGCGCTGGCAGGTTTGATAGTAGGCTTCGCCAGCGTCGGTCAGCTTCAGGCTGCGCGTGGTGCGCTCAAACAGTTGCGATCCCAGCCGTTCCTCCAGCCTGGCGATGCTTTTACTGACGGCTGAACTGGTCAGATTCAGCCGTCCCGCCGCGGCGCTGAAGCTGCCCGCTTCCACCGTCGCCACAAACGGCATAATGCCTTTCAGCAGATCGTTCCCTACCATGATTTGTGAATCCTGTTCTGAAATCTTGTGAATTTATACCTGAGATAAGAATTAAATTCCGCATTATGCTTATCAGTAACTGTTACAGGAGGCGTAATGAGTAAAAAAGCATTAATCGTGGGCGTCAGCGGCGTGGTTGGCAGCGCACTGGCGGAAAAACTACAGTCGGACGGCTGGCAAGTTTATGGTCTTTCACGCGGCCGCGCGCCGGTACCGCAGGGCTGTCACTCCCCCTTACCGCCGATCTGACCTCGGCGCAGTCTGTCAATGAAACACTGGACGGTCAGCGGTTCGACAGCATCTTTTTCAGCGTCTGGTCGCGTCAGGCGAATGAAAAAGAGAACATTCGCGTTAACGGCGCGATGGTGCGCAACGTGCTGGAAGCGCTGGGCGATCGCCTGAAAGGCAGCCATGTCGCGCTGGTGACCGGCCTGAAGCACTACCTTGGCCCTTTCGACGCCTACGGCAAAGGCAGCGTGCCGATGACCCCGTTCCGCGAAGAACAGGGGCGCCAGCCGGTAGATAACTTCTACTATGCGCAGGAAGATGAGCTGTTCGCCGCCGCCGAGAAATATGGCTGCACCTGGAGCGTGCATCGCCCGCACACTGTTATCGGCTATGCGCTGGGCAATGCGATGAATATGGGCCAGACACTGGCGGTCTACGCCACGATCTGTAAAGAGACCGGCAAGCCGTTTATCTTCCCTGGCTCTGAAGCGCAGTGGAACGGCGTCACCGATATGACCGATGCCGGGCTGCTGGCGGAACAGCTGGAATGGGCGGCGACCACGCCCGCCGCGCAGAATGAAGATTACAACGTGGTGAACGGCGACGTTTTCCGCTGGAAATGGATGTGGCAGCAGATCGCCGACTACTTCGGCATCGAAGCCGCGCCGTTCCCCGGCGAAATGCAGCCGCTGGAAGGTCGTATGCTGGCCGCCGAAGATGACTGGCGGCAGATTGCGCAAAAATATCAGCTGCGCGAGTCGGACGTTGCCCGTCTGGCCTCCTGGTGGCATACCGATGCCGATCTGGGCCGCCCGATGGAGGTATTTACCGATATCAGCAAAAGCCGCAACGCCGGCTTCACCGGCTACCGCTCGACGCGCGAAGCCTTCTTCGCCCTGTTTGATAAGCTGAAAGAAAACCGCATCATCCCTTCCTGATGCCTGCCGCCGCCGCGCATTATGCGTCGGCGGCGCGCTTTTGCCCTTTACCCGCCTTTTACGCCGCGCTTTTTCTCTCCGCCCGTTGACGAAGCGACGACAAGCCCCGATCATGCTGCGCCATTAGCTCACGTAACGGAGATGAGTGCTGTGGCTGAAATCAGCAATGCTTTACTGGAAGAGATCCTGCATCAGGTGCGCCCGCTGACCCGTCAGGGAAAGGTGGCCGACTACATTCCGGCGCTGGCGCAGGTTGAGCCCGACGCGCTCGGCATCGCCGTGCTGACACACGACGGCGCGCTGTATCAGGCGGGCGATGCTAACGAACGCTTCTCGATCCAGTCCATCTCCAAGGTGCTGTCGTTGACGCTGGCGCAGACGCGCTATCAGGAACAGGAGATCTGGCAGCGCGTCGGCAAAGAGCCGTCGGACCAGCCGTTTAACTCTTTGGTGCAGCTGGAGCTGGAACGCGGCAAGCCGCGCAATCCCTTTATCAACGCCGGCGCGCTGGTGATCTGCGATATGCTGGAAACCCGCCTGACCGCGCCGCGTCAGCGTATGCTGGAAGTGGTGCGCCAGCTCTGCGGCGAGCCGTCCATCAACTATGACCGCCACGTCGCCCGCTCGGAGTTCGATCACTCCGCGCGCAACGCCGCCATCGCCTGGCTGATGAAGTCGTTCGGCAACTTTGAAAACGACGTGCCGACGGTACTGCAAACCTATTTCCACTACTGCGCGCTGTCGATGAGCTGCGTGGAGCTGGCGCGCTGCTTCTTTTATCTGGCGAATCAGGGCCGCCCCCTCGGCGATGCGCCGTCGATGCTGACGGTGCGCCAGACGCGCCAGGTCAATGCCCTGCTGATCACCAGCGGCATGTATGACGGCGCGGGCGAATTTGCCTGGCGCGTCGGCATGCCCGCCAAATCGGGCGTCGGCGGCGGGATTATCGCCGTCATTCCTGGCAAGATGACGATCGCCGTCTGGTCGCCGGGACTTGACGCCTCCGGCAATTCGCTGGCGGGCACCGCCGCGCTGGAGCTGTTTTCCGAACGGTTAGGCTGTTCGATATTCTGAGCCGACGCTGAAACAAAGGTTTCAGCGCGCGCCCCGTTTTAGCGCGTCCTGCCCCGTTCAGGCGCAACAAGGATTGCCAAACCGCCGCAAATGCGGCGCGCAGGCCGCTACAGAGCTAGTACAAAAGTTGCAGTCTCTCATTATCAACAGAAAGGAGACGGCAATGAAAGCGATTGTAATCGGTGGCGGCATCGGCGGCATGTGCGCGGCGCTGGCGCTGGAGAAAAGCGGATATCAGACAGAGGTCTACGAGGCGGTCAGCGTGATCAAGCCGGTCGGCGCGGCGATCTCCATCTGGCCAAACGGCGTGAAGTGCCTTAATTACCTTGGGCTGGGCGAACAGCTGCGGGCGCTGGGCGGCAATATGGCCATGATGGCCTACCACGATTTCCGCCAGGGCGAGGTGCTTACCCGCTTCAGCATGCAGCCGCTGGTGGAAAGCGTCGGCGAACGGCCCTGTCCGGTGGCGCGCGCCGACCTGCAGGCGATGCTGCTGAACCGCTACGGCGCGCAGCGCGTTCATTTCGGCAAGCGCGTCAGCCATATTGAGCAGGACGCTTCCGGCGTCACCGCCTGGTTTACCGACGGCAGCGACGCGCGCGGTGATTTCCTGATCGCCGCCGACGGCACCCATTCAGTGATCCGCGCCCAGGTCACCGGCCACAGCGCCGAACGGCGCTATGCGGGCTACGTGAACTGGAACGGTCTGGTGGCGATGGATGAAAGTATCGCGCCCGCCGACCAGTGGACCACCTTTGTCGGCGAAGGCAAGCGCGTCTCCCTGATGCCGGTGAGCGGCAACCGCTTCTACTTCTTTTTCGATGTGCCGCTGCCGAAGGGACTGGCGGAAGATCGCAGCAGCGTCCGATCGGATCTGTTGCGCTATTTTAGTGGGTGGGCCGATCCGGTGCAGAAGCTGATTGCCGCGATCGATCCCCATACCACCAACCGAATCGAAATCCATGATATCGATCCTTTTCCGCAGCTGGTGAATGGCCGCGTGGCGCTGCTGGGCGATGCCGGGCACAGCACCACGCCCGATATCGGTCAGGGCGGCTGCGCGGCGATGGAGGATGCGGTGGTGCTGGCGATGACGTTACAGACGCATTCGCTGGGCATTGAGGACGCGCTGCGCCGCTATCAGGCGCGCCGGGCGGCGCGAGTCGAGGATCTGGTGCTGAAGGCGCGCAAGCGCTGTGACGTCACTCACGGTAAGGAACCTGAAGCGACGCGCGCCTGGTATGAGGAGCTGAAGCAGGAAACCGGCGAACGTATTCTTAACGGTATGCGGGAGACCATCCTTGGCGGCCCGCTGGCCTGAAACGCTGCTTTTCAAGACAGACGGCGCGTTTCAGTGACAATGTCACAACACGCTGCTATGCCAGAAGCGGCAGTTTAATCACCGTTGCGCCGCTCAACGTTGACTGGAAGCGGAGCCGGTTAATGGACAACCGTGTCCGGTCTGATATCAGCGGCCTAACGCGTCGATCGCCAGCCGCGTCGCTGACGCCAGCACCGCCTTATTATTGGCGGCGTCGGGCTGCGGCTGGGTAAAGTAGATCGCCAGAATTTTCGGCGCGCCTTTTTCCGGCCAGAGAATCGCCAAGTCGTTCGTGGTGCCGTAAGCGCCGGCGCCGGTCTTATCGCCTACCGTCCAGCCTGCGGGCACGCCGGCGCGAATGCTCTGATCGCCGGTCGTGTTCTGCTTCAGCCAGCTTATCAGGCGTTGACGCTGCGCCGTCGGCAACGCATCGCCAAGCGTGAGCTTAGAGAGATTCTCCGCCATCGCCGCAGGCGTGCTGGTATCGCGTTCGTCGCCCGGCGCGGCGCTGTTCAGCTCGGTTTCCTGACGATCGAGCCGCGTCAGCGTGTCTCCCAGTAAACGCGCATAGGCGGTTACGCCCTGTGGCCCGCCCAGCTCTTTCAGCAGATAGTTGGCCGCGAGATTATCGCTGTACTCAATGGCGGCGGCGCACAGCGCGGCGATGCTCATCTCTTTGCCGAAATAGTTGCCGGTCACCGGCGTCCATGCCACCCGATCCGCCTCACGGATGCGGATTTTCTTCTCCAGCAGATTCGGCTGGCTAACGCTATTATGCAGAATCGCCGCCGCCGCCAGCGTTTTAAAGGTGCTGGTCATCGGAAAGCGCTCATCGGCGCGGTAGCCGTAGCGCAGACCGTCGCCGTCGATCCAGGCCACGCCCAACCTGCCGCCGGTGGATTTCTCCAGCGCCGCCAGCTTCTGCGTCAGCGCGGTGTTATCAGCCAGCGCGACGGTAGAACCCAGGCTGAGATTCAACAAACCAGCCAGCAGTAAACCACGCCATACACTTTTATTACGCATCCACATCTCCTGTTAAACGGGTATAAAAAAAGGGCATCGCTGCCCTTTTTATGTTGGCTATACCGGGAAGAAGCTTACTCTTCTTTCAGGCCCCGGTTGATCAGCATCGGTTCGATTTGCGGCTCCTGACCGCGCCAGTCGTGATAGAGCTGCTTCAGATCGCTGCTGTTGCCGCGCGACAAAATCATATCACGGAAGCGCTGGCCGTTTTCACGCGTCAGGCCGCCATGCTCTTTAAACCACTCGAAGCCGTCGTCGGCCAGCATTTCGGTCCAGAGATAGGCGTAGTAGCCCGCCGCATAGCCGTTCCCCCAGATATGCTGGAAGTAGCTGGAACGGTAGCGCGGCGGCACCTCCGGCAGGTTGACCTTATCCTGCGCCAGCGCCTCCTGCTCGAACTTATCCACGTCCGGCAGCGGCTGACCGGCGCTGATGCTGTGCCAGTGCATATCCAGCAACGCCGCCGCCAGCAGTTCGGTCATGTCGTAGCCTTTGTTGAATTTATCCGCTTTCAGGATTTTATCGTGCAGCGCCTGCGGCATCGGCTCTCCGCTCTGGTAGTGGCGGGCGAAATGTTTGAATACCTTCTCGTCGCTGGCCCAGTGCTCGTTGAACTGCGACGGAAACTCCACAAAGTCGCGCGGCGTGGCGGTGCCGGAAAGGCTTGGGTATTGCTGATCGGCGAACATGCCGTGCAGCGCGTGGCCGAACTCATGAAACAGGGTGATCACGTCGTCCCACGAGAGCAGCGCTGGCTGGCCCGCCGCCGGTTTGCTGAAGTTGGCGACGTTATAAATAACCGGTTTGGTGCCAAGCAGCCGCGACTGGTCGACGAAGTTGCTCATCCAGGCGCCGCCGCCTTTGTTGTCGCGTTTAAAGAAGTCGGTATAGAACAGCGCCAGCGAGCTGCCGTCCTTATCGAACACTTCATAGACGCGCACGTCGGGCTGATAAACCGGAATATCCTTGCGCTGTTTAAAGGTCAGGCCGTACAGCTGATTGGCGGCGTAAAACACGCCGTTTTCCAGAACGTTGTTCAGCTCGAAGTAAGGACGGATTTGCGCCTCATCAAGATCGTATTTGGCGCGGCGCACCTGTTCAGCATAAAAAGTCCAGTCCCAGGGCGCCAGCTTAAAGCCGCCCTTCTGCTGGTCAATCACCGCCTGGATATCCGCAGCCTCACGCGTGGCGCGCGCGGTGGCCGCCGGTACGATATTACGCATAAAATCGAGCGCCGCCTGCGGCGTTTTCGCCATCTGATCCTGCAATTTCCATTCCGCATAGCTGTTAAAGCCCAGCAGTTTCGCCTGCTGCGCCCGCACTGCCGCCAGGCGTGCGATCAGTTGGCGCGTATCGTTGCCGTCGCCTTTTTCCGCACGGTTCCAGGAAGCGTTAAACAATGCTTCGCGCGTGCTGCGGTTTGACAGACTTTGCAGTTCCGGCTGCTGGGTGGTGTTCTGCAACGCCAGAAGCCACTGGTTTTTCAGGCCGCGCGCCTCGGCCGCTTCCGCCGCCGCCGCGATCTCGCCTTCGCTCAGTCCGGCGAGCGCCGCCTTATCGCTAACTGCCAGGCCGCCCGCTTTGGTCGCCGCCAGCAAACGGTTGGTAAACTGGGTGCTGAGGGTCGCCGCTTCCTGATTGAGCGCTTTCAGCTCGGTTTTCTGCTGTTCGCTCAGGCTGGCGCCCGCCAGCTGGAAAGATTGCCAGGTCACTTCCACCAGGCGACGCGACTCCGCATCCAGCTTCAGCTGGTCGCGCTGCTGATACACCGCATCGAGGCGGGCGAAAAGCTGGCTGTTAAGATGGATCTCGTCATCCAGCGCCGCCAGTTTCGGCGCGGTCTCTTCGTCAATTTTTTGCAGTGTGTCATTGGTATTGGCGGAGGTCATCGCGCCGAACACGTTCATTACGCGCTGTAGCAGCTGGCCGCTTTTTTCCAGCGCCACGTAGGTGTTTTCAAAGGTCGGCGGCTGCGGGTCGCTGGCGATGCGCGCTACCTCCTGCTGTTTTTCGGCAATGCCAGCTTCGATAGCGGGCAGATAGTCGCTGTCCTTGATGCGATCAAACGGCGGCGCCTGGAAAGGCAATGTGCTGGGCTGGCTGAAGGGATTGTGCTGGACTGACATATTTTTCTCCCGAACGTGGTCTGCTGTCGCATCGGCCGCCAGAGCGTTGCCGCTCAACGCCAGACCGACGGCGAAAAATAACACCGATAACCGCATATCCTTACTCTCCTGTTCCTTGCCTGTAAAGTCAGAATCATAGGTGCAGTTACCCGCCCATGCCAGCATTCGCCGTCCGCTGATAAACAGCAATAATTTCTGCTGCGACGGCAACGGCGATTTCCGCCGGCAGCTTCCCCTTCACCTCCGGCAGCCCGATCGGACAGCGCAGGCGCGCCAGCTGCTGCGGGCTAAAGCCTTTGCCGCTGAGACGATATTCGAAGCGTTGGCGTTTGGTCTGGGAACCGATCACCCCGGCGTAGCGGTAGTCGTCGCGCCGCAGAATCGCCTCGCAGATCGCCAGATCGAGCGGATGATGATGGGTCATTACCACAAAGTAGCTGTCGGCGGGCAACCGGGCGACATACGCCGCCGGGTCGTCGCTGTGGCAGACGGTGACGCCTTCCGGCGCGTTGGCAAGCAACGCCGCGCGTTCATCAATCCACTTGATGTGACAGGGTAACGTATTCAGCAGCCTGACCAGCGCCTGTCCGACATGACCCGCGCCGAAAACCGCGATTTGCGGCTGGTTTACCGGCAGCGGCTCAAACAGAATGGTGGTCGCGCCGCCGCAGCACTGCCCCAGCCGCGCGCCAAGGCTGAACTGCTCGCAGTGCGGCAGCTCGCGACGCTGCGTCAGCATCGCGCGCGCCATCTCGACGCACTGAAACTCCAGGTGGCCGCCGCCGATAGTGAAAAACTGCTGGTCGGCGGTGACGATCATTTTACTGCCGCGATCGCGCGGCACTGAACCGTGTTCGTTCAGCACGGTGATCAGCACGCAGCCGCGCTGCTGCGCCCGCAGCTGATGTAGCGTCTCTATCCATTCATACGGCTGCATCTGGCTTCCCCTTCAGCCGCTCGGCCGCCCAGAAAACCCGTTCCGGCGTGGCGGGCGCATCCATATGCGGATGATGCTGATAGTCAGAGACGCTGGCCACCGCGTCCTGCAATGCGCTCCAGACGGAAATCCCCAACATAAACGGCGGCTCGCCCACCGCTTTGGAGTGGAAAACCGTCTGCTGCGGATTTTTGCGATTTTCCAGCAGCGACACGCGCAGATCGGCAGGCACGTCGCCGATAGCCGGGATCTTGTAGCTGGCAGGGCCGTCGGTCATCAGCTGGCCCTGTGCGTTCCAGACCAGCTCCTCGCAGGTCAGCCAGCCCATGCCCTGCACGAAACCGCCTTCCACCTGACCAATATCAATGGCGGGATTCAGCGAGGCGCCGACGTCATGCAGAATATCGGCGCGCAGCAGCCGGTATTCGCCGGTGAGCGTATCGATCACCACCTCGCTACAGGCGGCGCCCCAGGAGAAGTAGTAGAAAGGCTGACCGCGTCCCGCCTGCCGATCGTAATGAATGCCCGGCACGCGGTAATAGCCGGTGGCGGAGAGCGGCACCTGATTCAGCCACGCCAGCTGCGCCACCTCGGCGAAGGTGAAATGGCGCTGGCCCACCCGAACGACGCCGTTGCTGAAGCTCACCTCCTGCGGCGAACACTGATGCAGGCGGCAAAGCATCTCCGTCAGGCGCTGACGCAGGATTTCCGCTGCCTGCTGCGCCGCTTTGCCGTTGAGATCGGTGCCGCTGGAGGCAGCGGTCGGCGAGGTGTTGGGCACTTTGCCGGTATCTGTAGCGGTAATGCGAATGGCGGCCATATCGATTTGCAGCACCTCCGCCACGATTTGCGCCACCTTGGTATGCAGCCCCTGGCCCATTTCTGTGCCGCCGTGGTTAAGCTGCACCGTGCCGTCGGTGTAGATCAAAATCAGCGCGCCTGCCTGATTGAGAAAGCTGGAGGTAAAAGAGATGCCGAACTTCACCGGCGTCAGCGCCAGACCGCGCTTCAGAATCGGGCTGGCGGCGTTGAACTCCCGCACTGCCGCGCGCCGTGCCTGATAGTCGGCGCTTTGCTCCAGCTGAGCGGTGATCTCATCCAGCAGATTATCCTCAACCCGCTGATGATAATGGGTGACGTTGCGCGTCTCGCAGCCATAGTAGTTGCGTTTGCGCACCGTTAGCGGGTCCAGTCCGCGATGGCGCGCGACCGCGTCGATGATCTGCTCGATCGCCACCATACCCTGCGGCCCGCCGAAGCCGCGATAGGCGGTGTTGGAGGCCAGGTTGGTGCGGCAGCGATAGCCGGTGACGCGCGCGTCACCAAGGTAGTAGGCGTTGTCGGCGTGAAACATTGCGCGATCGACGATCGATCCCGAAAGATCGAGTGAGCAGCCGCAGTTGCCCGCCAGCTCAATATTGACGCCGCAGAAGCGCCCTTCGTCGTCAAAGCCGACGTCGTAACGCACAAAGAAAGGATGGCGTTTGCCGGTGATGCGCATATCGTCGCGGCGCGCCAGGCGCATTTTGGCCGGACGACCGGTTTTGTGCGCTGCCAGCGCGCACAGGCAGGCGACGCCCGCCGCCTGGGTCTCTTTGCCGCCGAAGCCGCCACCCATGCGGCGCATATCGATCGTCACGTTATGCATGCCGGTGCCCAACACCGAGGCGACCAGCTTCTGCACTTCCGTCGGGTTTTGCGTGGAGGACCAGACCTGAAAGGTGCGATCCTCGCCGGGCGCGACCAGCGCGATCTGGGTTTCCAGATAAAAGTGCTCCTGCCCGCCGATATGAAACTGTCCCTGAATACGGTGCGGCGCACTCGCCAGTGCCGCCTCGACGTCGCCGCGCTGGTGGATATGCGGCTCCTGGACAAAATGACGCTGCGCCAGCGCCTCCTCCACCGTTAAAACCGCCGGCAGCGGCGTATAATCGATGCGTGCGGCCTGGGCGCCTGCGCGTGCCGCCTCCTCGCTTTCCGCCGCGACCACCAGAACGATCTGTCCGGCGTACTGCACCGTGTCGCGCGCCAGCAGCGGATCGCCCGGCTCCAGCGGCCCGATATCCAGCTCGCCCGGCACGTCGCGCCAGGTCAGCACCTCAATCACGCCGGGAACGGCGTAACAGGGCGCGACGTCAACCGCCAGAATACGTGCGTGGGCGTGGTCGCTCAGGCGCGGACAGAGATGCAGCAGGCCGGGAAACGCTAACCTGTCATCAATATATTGCGCCTCGCCGGTGACGTGCTTTTCCGCGCTTTCATGACGTTGGTTTTTACCCACGCCGTGCTGCAAATCCGCCAGATACTGCGCTTCCAGCATATTTTGCTCCAGCGCGGGACGATTATGAGACATAGCGCGATACCTCGGTGACGGCCAGTTCGCCGTTTAGCTGATGGAAATAGCGGCGCAGCAGGTTTTTCGCCAGCTGCATACGCCAGGCTGCGCTGGCGCGCGCGTCGCTCAACGGCTGAAAATCCTGCTCCAGCGCCCGGCAGGCGCGCGCCAGCGTGGCGGCGCTCCACTCTGCGCCGGTCAGAGCCGCTTCGCAGGCGGCGGCGCGTCGTGGCGTTTCCGCCATGCCGCCGAAGGCGACGCGCGCCTGAATAACCCGATCGCCGCTGCGTTGCAGGTTAAAAGCAGCGAACACCGCTGAAATGTCATCTTCGCTGCGCTTTGAAACCTTCCAGGCGCGAATATCAGGTGACAGGGTCACTTTTGGAATGATTATCGCCCGGATAAACTCCCCCGGCTGTAGCGCGGTGCGGCGATAGCCGAGAAAAAAGGCGTTCAGCGGCAACCGACGCAGCGCATCGCCGCGTTGCAGCATCAGCTCAGCGTCCAGCGCCAGCAGCATTGGCGAAGCGTCGCCAATCGGCGAGGCATTAGCGATATTGCCGCCCAGCGTGCCGCGATTGCGAATCTGCAATGAGGCGAAGCGATGCAGCATCTCGCTAAAGGCGGGCACGCTCTGTTGCAGGCGGCGCTGGCATTCGCTCAGCGGCACGGCGGCGCCGATAATTATCGCCTCGTCAGTTTCCTCCCAGGCGCGCAGCTCCTCTACCGCCTCCAGCGCAATCATGAGCGGCAGGCGCTGGTACTGCTGGGTAATGCGCAGCGTCAGGTCGGTGCCGCCTGCCAGCAGCACCGCTTCCGGGTGTGCCAGACATAGCTCCGCCAGCTGCGCGCAGTTCTGCGGCAGCACGCAGCGACTGTTTTCCGTGACAACGTCACTCATAGTTGACTGACGCAGCGCCGTTAACCGAGCCACGGTCTCTGCTTCATGCTGGCTGAAACTGTCGTTTTCTGGCCGCTCGCAGGCGATCCGCGCCGCCTGGACGATGGGGCGATAGCCGGTACAGCGGCACAAATTGCCCGCCAGCGCGCTTTCGGCCCGTTCGCGATCCCAGCCCTCGCCCTGCTTTTGCAGCGCGAACAGCGACATAACGAAACCGGGGGTGCAAAAGCCGCACTGTGAAGCGTGGCTCTCTACCATCGCCTGCTGTACGCCGTGCAGCCGGTCCCCCTGATGCAGATCTTCTACGGTGATCAGCTGCTTGCCGTCCAGCGCGCCGATCGGCAGCAGGCAGCTGTTGACCGTTTCATAAACCATTTTCCCGCCGACGACGCGGCCAAGCGCCACGGTACAGGCGCCGCAATCGCCGGAGGCGCAGCCCTCTTTCGTGCCGCAGCGCCCTTTATGCTGGCGTAGCCAGTTCAGCACCGTGGTGTTGGCGTCGATCTGCTGTTCGCGCACCAGCGTCTGATTTAACAAAAACTGAATCACAGGTTCTCCTCCCCGCCATCTCGTTGCCAGGCGCGCTGGCCGTTTACCCAGGTTTCGGCGATAGTGCGATCGTCGCCCAGCGTCATCAGCACAAACAGTTTTTCCCAGATATCGCGGCTGTTGCCCCAGCGCAGCGCCTGAAGCGGCGTCGCGGTCGGTTGCAGCATCACGAAATCCGCCTCTTTGCCGGGCGTAAAGTTGCCGATCAGATGATCGAGACTCAGCGCCCGCGCGCCGCCGAGCGTGGCGTGATAGAAAGCTTCGCAGGCGTGCAGCTTGTAGTTCTGCAACTGCCCGACCTTGTAGGCCTCGCCCAGGGTTTGCAGCATATTGAAGGTGGTGCCCGCGCCGATATCGGTGCCGATCCCCAGTTTTACCTGCTGCTGCCAGCTCCGTTGCAGATTAAACAGGCCGCTGCCGAGAAACAGATTGGAGGTCGGACAAAAGGCGATGGCGGAGTCGGTCTGATGCAGGCAGCGCCACTCGTCTTCTTCCAGATGCAGGCAGTGGGCGAAGACGCTGCGCGCGCCGGTCAGACAATAGTGGTGATACACATCCAGGTAGCCGCGCTGCGCCGGGAACAACCGTTTTACCCACTCCACCTCCTGCTGGTTTTCCGCCAGATGGGTATGAATCCAGGTATCGGGAAATTCCTGATGCAGCTGTGACACCTTTTCCAACAGCGCGGGCGTCGACGTGGGCGCAAAGCGCGGCGTCAACGCATAGCCCAGCCGCCCACGCTTGTGCCAGCGCTGAATTAGCGCGCGCGTCTGCTGGTAGCTCTCTTCTGGCGTTTCCAGCAGGTTTTCGGGCGCGTTGCGATCCATCATCACCTTGCCGGCGATAAGGCGCATCGCGCGACGTTCGGCGGCCTGGAACAGCGCCTCGACCGATTCAGGATGCACGGTGCCGAAGACCAACGCGCTGGTTGTACCGTTGCTCAGCAGCTGTTGCAGAAAGAATTCCGACATCGCGGCCGCGTGCTGCGGCGAGTGATAGTGGCTTTCCGCCGGGAAGGTGTAGTTCTCCAGCCAGTTCAGCAGCTGTTCGCCGAACGCGCCCACCATCTCAGTTTGCGGATAATGGATGTGGCAGTCGATAAAGCCCGGCACGATCAGCATGCCGCGCCGATCGATAATCGGGCAGTCGGGCAACGCGGCTTCCGCCTGTAGCCAGGGGCGCAGGCTGACGATTTTGCCCTGCTTAACTTCCAGCAGGCCCTCTTCAAGGTAGCGCGCCTGCGCTTCGATCGCTGCTGGATCGCTGGCCGTGGCGCCAATATCGAAAAAGCTGCTGCAGATAGCATAGTGTTCAGAGACTGACATAGGGCTTCCTTTGCAATCAGGCAGGTTTCTTTTGTTATTGCAGCAGGGCTGCTGAATAGCAAATTGCAAGAGTTATGCCAGCTGCAAAAAAAGATAAAACTATTTCAAATCAATAAATTAAATTAAATATTGCGCTATTTTAGTCAACTAATCGATTGCGCAAACGCTTGCCTGAAAGGGGGGCGATGCGATTTTATGTGCGGCGATCTCAGGCGCGAAAAAATTGCGCCTGCTCCGCCCCCGCCTGCACGCTGAATGGGCAAGCGCGCGGTGCAAAGCACCAAAATGCGTCGTGCCGGATACGGTTTAATGGGTCCTGTGCAGCGGCAAAACGAAGTGCTATGGTGTTTAACCTGGAAAATCTGTTGAGGAACAGTGAGATGATAATTTTTGTTACCGGCGCTACCGCTGGCTTTGGTCAGAGCATTGCCCGTCGTTTTATCGCTGCGGGCCATAAAGTTATCGCGACCGGACGCCGTCAGGACCGTCTGGATGCCCTGAAGGCGGAGCTGGGCGACAATCTCTATACCCTGCAATTTGACGTGCGCGATCGCGCCGCCATTGAAACCGCCGTGGCGACGCTGCCTGCGGAATGGCGCCAAATCGATATTCTGGTGAACAACGCCGGGCTGGCGCTGGGCGTGGAGCCAGCGCACAAGGCCAGCATCGAAGACTGGGAAACCATGATCGATACCAATAATAAAGGGCTGGTCTATATGACCCGCGCCCTGCTGCCGTCGATGGTGGAGCGCAATATCGGCCACATTATCAATATCGGCTCCGTTGCCGGCAACTGGCCTTATCTTGGCGGCAACGTCTACGGCGCCACCAAGGCCTTTGTGCGTCAGTTCAGCCTTAATCTGCGCACCGCGCTGCGCGTGACCGATATCGAGCCGGGTCTGGTCGGAGGCACCGAATTTTCCAATGTGCGCTTTAAAGGCGACGATAGCCGCGCGGAAAACGTCTACGCGGGCACTACCGCGCTGACGCCGGAAGATGTCACCGAGGCGGTGTTCTGGGTGGCGACGCTGCCTGCGCATGTCAATATCAATACGCTGGAGATGATGCCGGTCAGCCAGACCACCGCAGGTCTGACCGTCGCGAAGAAATCCTGATCCCATGGGGAGCCTGGCTCCCCCTTGTTTTATCTCGCCCGCCTACGCCTTGCCCCAGCCCGCCACGATAATCAGCATGCCGCAGAACGCCACCGCCGCGCCCAGCCAGTCGTAAGCGCTTAAGCGCACGCCGTCTACCCAACGCAGCCACAGCAGCGCCGTCATGACATAGACGCCGCCATAGGCGGCATAGACGCGCCCGCTGGCGGCCGGATGCAGCGTCAGCAGCCAGACGAACAGCGCCAGACTCAGCGCGGCGGGCAACAGCAGCAGCAGCGACGCCCCTTTTTTCAGCCAGAGAAACGGCAGAAAGCAGCCGATAATTTCCGCCAGCGCGGTAATAAAAAAAAGCAACGAAGTTTTCAACATCAAAAGTTTCCAAAAGCTAAACGAAGCGCTCAGCCCGCTGGTGAGTAAATAAACGGCGATGATATACTAAAAGCGATGTCACCTCATGGCGGGTCGCCGTGAAAGATAAGGAAGAAAAGATGAAAACGTTAACTCAACGTCTGGCCGTTGCGCTGTTGCCCTTTACCCTGCTCGGCGCGCTGACGCTTTCCACCCAGGCTCAGGCGCGCACCGATCGCGTGATTATTGAAAATGGCAGTAACGCGCTCAGCAATGAAGAGGCGCGTCAGAATAAAGAACAGTGGGACGATACCCGCATGCTGCGCAAAAAAGTGAACAGCCGCGTGGAGAAAGAGTTCGACAAGACCGATCGCGCCTTTGATACGCGTGACGCCTGCGAACAGAGCTACAATGTCAACGCCTACTGGGAAGCCAACACCCTGCGCTGCCTCGATCGCCGCACCGGACGTCCGGTCACGCCCTGATCCCGCAGAGCTGCTATAGTTACCGCTGGTTTTATTGCAAAAGGATGATGTGATGAGAGCGAAGAAGTGGATGTTAAGCGCCCTGCTGGTTGCCGCTCCGCTGGCTGTTCAGGCGTCGTGCGAGTCGGTGAAGGCGGATATCAGCCAGAAAATCATCAATAACGGCGTGCCGGAATCGGGCTTCACGCTGGATATCGTGCCCAACGATCAGGCGGATGCCGCTGGCGGTCAGGTTGTCGGACACTGTGAAAACGACACGCAGAAAATCGTCTACAAGCGCACCGGCGCTGACGGCGACGCTAACGTGCCGGCCAATGCGGGAACGACTCAGGACGCGCCCGCGCAGTAACGATTATCTCCGGCACCGCCTCCTGCGGTGCCTTCTTTTTTCTCCCGCTATTCCGGCCGCCGCCGTGGCATCGACCAGGCGATAAACAGCGCGCCTGTCGCAATCAACAGCGAAACGATAAACACCCAGTGCAGCGACGCCGCAATCTGCGCGATCATCTGTTGCAGCGTGCTGCTGTCCAGCGCCTGACGTCGGTCGGGCGACATGATCTGCTGTACCGGATCGTGCGCCTCCGGCAGCCGCAGCATCAGGTTGTAATTCAGTACCGCCCCCATTACCGCTGTGCCGATAGCCGATCCCAGCATGCGGCTGAACATGATCGAGGCGGTGCAGATACCGCGAATGGCGAAGTCGGCGCTGTTCTGCACCGAGACCAGAAAGGTGGTGCTGGTCATGCCCATGCCGGTGCCGATGACGAACGCGGCGAAGCCCGCCAGGATCAGGCTGCTGTCGGCATGCAGCGTCAGCAGCAGCGCGGTGCCGGCGATCAGCAAAAAGGCGCCCAGCTGGGCGGTAAAGCGGTAGGTGGTGCGCAACATCAGCCTGCCGCTCAGGGTACTGGCCAGCGGCCAGCCGATCGACATCATCGCCAGCGCGCTGCCCGCCTGCAACGGCGAACCGCCGTTGACGCCCTGAATCCAGGTCGGCAGAAAGGCGCTGATGCCCATCATCGCCGCGCCGATAATCAAATTGCCCGCGTTGCCCGCGAGGATCACCCGGCTGCGCCAGATGGCCAGCGGAAACAGCGGCGCCTCCGCCGCCTTTTCATGGCGCAGCAGAAGAAAACCGGCCAGCAGCGCCACCGCTAAAAACAGCAGCAGCCAGTAGCCGAGCGCCTCTGCCTGCAACAGCGCCACTAACAGCGCGCTGACGCTCAGCATCAGCCAGGCGCTGCCGGAAACGTTAAGCCGCTGTGAGCCTTCCGTCGGATGCGCCGGAAGCCAGCGTGCCAGCATCAGCATCGAGACGATCCCCAGCGGCACGTTGACCCAGAACACCAATGCCCAGCTGAAGTGCTGCACGATCCATGCGCCGGTGAGCGGGCCGATAATCGCCGCCACGCCCCAGACGCTGGAAAGCCAGCCCTGAATGCCCGCCCTTTCACGCGGCGAATAGATATCGGCGACGATGGTGGAGGTCAGCGGCATAATCGCTCCGGCGCCCAGCCCCTGAAAGGCGCGGAACAGGATCAGCCAGCCCATGCTGTTAGCGAAGCCGCACAGCACCGAACCGAGTAAAAACAGCGTGGCGCCGATAAAAAACATCCGTTTGCGCCCCCAGAGATCGGCCAGCCTGCCGTAGATCGGCACGCTGACCGCCTGGGTCAGCAGATAGATGGAAAAGACCCAGCCAAACTGCGAAAAACCGCCGAGCTGGGCGATGATGGTCGGCATGGCGGTGGCGACGATGGTAACTTCGATCGCTGCCATAAACATCGCCAGCATACAGGCGATTAAGATCAAATGGCGGTGCGCGACCGGCTGATGTGCGTTCTCTGGCATGATTCCCCTTCCTGTCGATCCCCTAAGCGTAGCCCACCTGGTGACGCCGCGCGCCGCGTTCTGCTTGTTGATAAGGCGCCGCGCGCTCGATTGCTGAAAATAGCGCCGCTTACGCCGCAAAAAGCAAAAGTATCCTGCTGATTTTAACGCTAAAACTGGCGAGCCTGCCCAGCCGCTGCTATAGGTTTAAGGCACTGCGTTTGTTTTTGCTGATAAAGAGGCATAAATCAGCATTTTGTATCGAGCGCGAGCGCGGCTGGCGGAACCCCTTTCCACATGGCCGCTGCACGCTGATTACTATAACAATGGCGCCGTCTTGCTAAAGGCGCTTCAGGTTATTCCCAGGAGAACCCTGTCCATGCACTTTTCTTCGACGATGAAGCGGATCCTGCTGGCCCTGCTGGTGATCGCGCCAGTCGCCGCGCTGTTGATCTACGGCATAGGTCTGGATGTGATTAAAGCGCGCCGGGTCGATTTGATCTATCTCGGCAGACAGCACCTTTGGCTGGTGGGCTGGTCAATGCTGTTCGCGCTACTGGTCGGCATATATTATGCAGATCTTCAATGTCGGCAATACTCTGCCGCCGCTGGCCGTGCTGGCGCTGGCAATGGTCGTGATCGGCATTGGCGATCGTCCGGCGATTATCGCCCTGTTTCTCGCCTCGCTGCTGCCGGTAGTGCGCAACACCTACGCCGGTCTGATTGGCGTGCCCGACTCGCTGTTGGAAGCGGCCAACGGCATCGGCATGACGAAGATGCAGCGCCTGCGTCAGGTGGAACTGCCTGGCGCCTGGCCGGTGATGCTTTCCGGCATCCGCATCGCCATGGCGATCAATGTCGGCACCGCGCCGCTGGCGTTCCTGATCGGCGCCAGCAGCTACGGCGAACTGATCTTCCCCGGCATCTATCTGAACGATTTCCCCGTTCTGATCCTCGGCGCGGTGGCGACGGCGCTATTCGCGCTAATACTGGATATGCTGCTGGCCCTCCTTGGCCGCTGGCTCAGCCCGCACGCGCTGTAACAGGAGACGCGATAATGACCCTATTCCGTACCTTAACGCGCGCGCTGGCGCTGTTTAGCCTGTTGGCTTTCGCCGCTGGCGCGGCAACCGCCAGACCAATTACCATGGCGACCAAGGGCTTTACCGAACAGCATATTTTATCAGCGATGACTACGCTCTGGCTGACCAAAAAAGGTTTTGACGTTATTCCCAAAACCAACATCGCCCTCTCGATCAGCCGCAGCGCGATGCTTAACAAGCAGATCGATATGACGTGGGAATATACCGGCTCGTCGCTGATTATCTTCAACCACATCAAAGAGCCGATGTCCTCTAAAGAGGCTTATGAAACGGTGCGTCGCCTGGATGCGAAGCTGGGGCTGGTCTGGCTTGAGCCAGCGCCGATGAACAACACCTACGCCTTCGCCATGCAGCGCAAACGCGCCGAAAAAGAGCATATCAGCACGGTGTCGCAGCTGGTGGCGCGCATTGAAGAGATTCGGCAGCGCGATCCCGACCATAACTGGATGCTGGGGCTGGATCTGGAGTTCGCCGGACGCTCAGATGGCCTGAAACCGCTACAAAAACTCTACGGCCTGACCCTCGACCGTCCGCAGATCCGCCAGATGGACCCCGGTCTGGTCTATAACGCCATCCGCGACGGCTTTGTCGACGCCGGACTGGTTTATACCACCGATGGCCGCGTTAAGGGCTTCGATCTGAAGATCCTTGAGGATGATAAGCATTACTTCCCCAGCTATAACGTGACGCCGGTGGTGCGTAAAGAGGTGCTGGCGGCGAATCCGGGTCTGGATACGGCGCTGAATCAGCTTTCCGCGCTCATTACCGATGACGTCATCACCGAACTGAATAAACGGGTGGACATCGATCATCAGTCGCCGCAGCAGGTCGCGCGCGAATTCCTGCAATCGAAAGGCATGCTGTAAGGAGAGGCTATGGATACCATTCACTATATGATCGGCAACTGGCCCTACCTTCTTGATCTGACCTGGCAGCACCTGTGGCTGGTGCTGGTCGCGGTGGGCTGCGCCATTCTGGCGGGCGTGCCGCTGGGCGTGCTGATTGTGCGTTTTAAATGGCTGGCGACGCCGGTGCTGGGCGTGGCGACCATCGTGCTGACCATCCCGTCTATCGCCCTGTTCGGCCTGATGATCCCGCTGTTTTCGCTGATCGGTCAGGGCATTGGCGTGGTACCGGCGATAACGGCGGTGTTTCTCTATTCGCTGCTGCCGATCGTGCGCAATACCCATACCGCGCTGGAGAATATTCCGCCCGGCATGCGCGAAGCGGGCCGCGGCATCGGCATGACCTTTCTGCAACGCCTGCGCTGGGTAGAGATCCCGCTGGCGCTGCCGGTGATTTTCGGCGGCATTCGCACCGCCGTAGTCATGAACGTTGGCGTGATGGCGATCGCCGCCGTTATCGGCGCTGGCGGTTTAGGACTGCTGCTGCTGGACGGCATCAGCGGCAGCGATATCCGCATGCTGATCGCCGGCGCGCTGCTGATCTGTTTGCTGGCGATTATTCTTGACTGGCTGCTGCAACGTCTGCAACGGGTGCTGACACCCAGGGGGATTCGATAATGATAAAACTGGAAAACCTGACTAAAACCTTTACCCAGAAAAACGGCACGACGATAAATGCGGTGGACAATGTCAGCCTGCACGTGCCCGCCGGCGAGATGTGCGTACTGCTTGGCCCTTCCGGGTGCGGCAAAACCACCACCCTGAAGATGATTAACCGCCTAATCCCGGCGACCAGCGGAAAAATCACCATCAACGGCGAAGATACCAGCACGCAGGATACCGTGACTCTGCGGCGCAATATCGGCTACGTTATCCAGCAGATCGGCCTGTTCCCCAATATGACCATTGAGGAGAACATTACCGTGGTGCCGCGCATGCTGGGCTGGGATAAAAAACGCTGCCGCGAGCGCGCGACCGAGCTGATGAATATGGTCGCGCTCGATCCCCATAAGTTCCTAAACCGCTATCCGAAAGAGATGTCAGGCGGCCAGCAGCAGCGCATCGGCGTTATCCGCGCCCTCGCCGCCGATCCGCCGGTGCTGCTGATGGATGAGCCGTTCGGCGCGGTCGACCCGATCAACCGTGAGGCGATTCAGAACGAGTTTCTTGAGATGCAGCGCCAGCTGAAGAAAACCGTGATGCTGGTCAGCCACGATATCGATGAGGCGTTGAAGCTGGGCGACCGGATCGCCGTCTTCGGACAGGGCAAGATCGTGCAGTGCGCCACCCCGGATGAGCTGCTGGCGAAACCGGCCAATGAGTTCGTCGGCTCTTTTGTTGGTCAGGACCGCACCCTGAAACGGCTGCTGCTGGTGCAGGCTGGCGACGTGACCGATCAGCAGCAGACGCTGACCGTGAAACGCTCTACTCCGCTGGCGGAGGCGTTCGCGCTGATGGACGATAACGATATGCGATCGATCACCGTAGTGGATAACGACGGTCGTCCACTCGGCTTTGTGAAACGCCGCGAGGCGCGCGGCGCCAGCGGCAACTGCGAGGAGCTGTTGCACAGCTTTAAGATCACCGGCAAAGCGGAAGAGAATCTGCGCGTGGTGCTGTCGAAGCTTTATGAACACAACTCGGTCTGGATGCCGATTGTCGATGAGGATGGGCGGTACAGCGGAGAGATTTCGCAGGATTATATCGCCGATTACCTCAGCTCCGGTCGGACGCGCCGCTCGCTGAATCGTTAACCGTTAATCGCGTCAGAAAGCCTTATCAGGCGCGTCTCGGCGCGCCTGTTTACTTTCAGGCCACCGCCTGCGGCTGCGTCAGCGCAGAGAGGTCGATATAGCCCGCCAGGTCACGCTGCTCGGCGCGCGGCAGATAAGGCAGCTCGCCTAGCAGCGGCGCCGGGATCTTCTCCTGTAGCACGTCGATAATGTCTGCGTAATGCGCCAGGCCCGGATTAATGCGGTTCGCCACCCAACCCAGCAGCGGCAGGCCATCATTGATAATCGCCTGCGCCGTCAGCAGCGCATGGCTGATGCAGCCCAGCTTGATGCCGACCACCAGGACGACCGGCAGCTGCTCCTGAATCACCCAGTCCGATAAAGGACGCAGATCGTTCATCAGACTGCGCCAGCCGCCAGTGCCTTCAACCACGACCACGTCCGCCTGTGCTTGTAACGCCTGTAGCCCACTGCTCAGGCGCGCGTAGTTAATCGGCTCGCCGCGGTGGGTACTGATCTCATCTTCCAGCAGCGTAATCGGGTTAACCGCTTCATACGGCATCTCCAGCGTGGAGGCCTGTTGCAGCACCAGCGCATCTTTATTGCGCGGCCCTTCCGGCGTCATCTGGCTGCTTTTGGCGACCGGTTTATAGCCTGCGACAGCGACATGACTTTCCGCCAGCTTTTGCATCAGGGCGCGGGTAATGACAGTTTTACCGACGGCGGTATCCGTACCGGTAATGAAAAGACGACTCAGCATAGCAACACTCCGGCAGGCTGACGGCCTGAAATAGTTAAACTTTAATCATCGGTTTACGCCGGACAGTGTAGGAAATCACGCGTGATAACAGCTTGCGTTAGCGCAATTTTTTGCAGGATAGCGGAGGTTTGATTAGCCCTGTAACAGTTTGACCAGCAGTTCGCCGTTGTACATCGCGTTTTTAACCAGCGCGGCGCCCGGCATGGTACCCAGATTGGGGAATTCGGTCGGTTCGACCTGGATGTCGGCGCTGTAGGCGGGCAGCGCCTGCTGACGAATCGAGGCGCCGATAGCGGGATACAGCACCGCGGCGGCGCGGTTGAGCGGCGAACCGATAAGAATTTTTTCTGGGTTAAACAGGTTGACCATGATCGCCAGAATGCGGCCGACGCTGTTGCCGATACCGGTGATGATATCGCGCGCCAGCGGATCGCCGTTCAGCGCCGCGTCACACAGCGAGTCCACGCTCAGCGGCTGATAGTGCAGGCTGGAGCTGGGCACCGACGGCATACGCTGCGCGGCCAGTTCCAGAATGCTGCCGATGCTGGCGACCGTTTCCAGACAGCCATGATTCCCGCAGTAACACTGTTTACCCCAGGCGTCGACCTGAGTATGGCCGATTTCAACCAGCGAACTGCGGCTGTTGTGCAGCAGGCGTCCGCCGGTGATCACGCCCGCGCCGACGTTATCGTCAATCACAATCTGGATAACGTCGCTGGCGCCGCGCGAGGCGCCGAATAGCGATTCGGCGATGGTCCAGGCGCAGACGTCGTGCTGAATATAGACCGGCAGGCCAGTATGCGCCGCCAGTTCCGGCCCCAACGGCATATCCGCCACGTCGTAAAACGGCATGCGATGCACAATGCCGCTACCGGTGTGAATAATACCGGGTAAGGTGATGGCGATAGCGGTCAGACGCTCAAGCTGGCGCTGATGACGAATAAAAAACTGATCGACTTCGACGGTGACGCGGGCCAGCAACGGCGTTTCGCTCTTAACCGGCAGCGGTCGCGTCTCTTCTGTTACCAGCTTGCTGCTGAGATCGCGCAGCGCCAGGGTGATTTCTCCCCGGCTGATGCGAATGGAAAGATAGTGCCAGGCGACGGTGTCCAGAATCAAACCGACCGCAGGCCGACCGCGACTGCCCGGTTCCTGATATTCGGTTTCCTGCACCAGATGCGCTTCCAGCATTTCACGCACGATTTTGGTGATGCTGGCCGGCGCCAGCTGCGCCCGCCGGGAAAGCTCAATACGCGATATTGGGCCAAACTGGTCGATCAGGCGATACACAGCCCCAGCGTTTGTCTGCTTGATCTGGTCGATGTGACCAGGTTGACTGTCCGCTATCACTCCCCCTGCTCCCACTTATTTTCGCGCTTCAAAATAAACCTTCTCAGGCTATGGTGGAGCAGTTATCGAAGGTCGTCAACTATTTGATTCGATATGTGATTTACCGCACAAAAACCGTCCTGCTCAGGAAAAATTACGCCTGATTTTTACCCAACAGCAGCGCTTTCATATGGGCCATCACCGCGCTGGTTTCCCGCTGGCGCGACCAGACCAGCCACATTTCAGACCAGGCGTCCGGCTCGGCCAGCGGCAGCCAGACTACATGCGCCAGCTGCGCCCGGCGAAACGAAGCGGGCAGAATGGAAATGCCGAGCCCGGTCGCCACCAGGCCGAGGATAGTCATCGCCTCGCCTACTTCCTGAGTGATATACGGCTGGATATGATAGCGATGCAGCAGCGTCATAATTTCGCCATACAGCGCAGTGCCGCTTTGTGCATCGAAGAAGACAAACGGCTCCTGTGCCAGATCGCGCACTGAAACAAGCGGTCGACGCGCCAGCGGATGCGCATGATGCAATACGCAACAGAGCGGCTCGCGCAGCAACAGCTGCCAGGCGAGCGTATCCGGCAGCGGCGTATTGCGCATCACGCCGAGGTCCAGCCTGCCGTCGCTGAGCGGCGTCAGCTGCTGGCGAGTATTCATCTCCTGCATCTGAATATGTACCTGCGGATAGCGCTGACGAAAATTGAACAGCGCGTCGGAAACGGCGGCGATAAAGGGCGCGGACGAGGTAAAACCGATGCGGATTTCGCCTTCTTCTCCCTGATGCAGACGCGCGGCGCGGCTGGCGGCCTGTTCGACATCCAGCAGAATGGCGCGCGCGTCCTGCAGAAACTGACGCCCGGCGGCGGTCAGCTGCACGCTGCGGTTAGTGCGCGCCAGCAAGCGCGCGCCGATCTGCTGTTCGAGTAGCTGTATTTGCTGGCTTAAAGGCGGCTGCGAGATATTCAGACGCAGCGCGGCGCGACCGAAATGCAGCTCCTCGGCGACGGCAATAAAGTAGCGCAGATGACGCAGCTCAATATTCATATTTTATAAGTATCATTTCAGATAATTAATATATTAGACAGTATATTACCTTGCACCCACAATTAAGCGATGGATGTTTAACTCAGGAAACCGTTGTGGATCGCTCATCTCATACTGCGTCTCTGCCCGCTGACGACGTACAGCCTGCTTCTTCTCTCCCCGTTCACAAGCATCGCTATATTAAACGCGGCACGCCGCAGTTTATGCGCGTGACGCTGGCGCTGTTTTCGGCAGGCCTGGCGACTTTCGCCCTGCTTTACTGCGTACAGCCGATTTTGCCGGTGCTGTCGCAGGAGTTCGGCGTCTCGCCTGCGGCAAGCAGTATTTCTTTATCCATCTCCACCGCCCTGATGGCGCTGGGGCTGCTGGTGACCGGCCCGCTCTCTGACGCCATTGGCCGCAAGCCGGTGATGGTGGTCGCGCTGCTGCTGGCCGCGATTTTTACCCTGCTTTCCGCCACGATGAGCAGCTGGCACGGTATTTTGATTATGCGTGGACTGACCGGGCTGGCGTTGAGCGGCGTAGCGGCCGTGGGCATGACCTACCTGAGCGAAGAGATTCACCCCAGCGTTATCGCGTTTTCGATGGGACTGTATATCAGCGGCAACTCAATCGGCGGCATGAGCGGGCGCCTGCTCAGCGGCGTTATTACTGATTTCAGTTCCTGGCGTGTGGCGATCGCCTTTATTGGCTGCTTTGCGCTGGCTTCGGCCTTGATGTTCTGGAAAATTCTGCCGGCGTCGCGTCATTTTCGCCCCGCCTCGCTGAACCCGCGCAGCCTGATGATTAATTTCCGTCTGCACTGGCGCGATCGCGGCCTGCCGCTGCTGTTTGCTGAAGGTTTTCTATTGATGGGCGCCTTTGTGACGCTGTTTAACTATATCGGCTACCGCTTATTGAGCGCGCCCTGGTCGCTAAGCCAGGCGGTGGTCGGCCTGCTGTCGGTGGTTTACCTCACCGGCTCCTGGAGTTCGCCGAAGGCAGGCGCGATGACCGCCCGCTGCGGTCGCGGCCCGGTGCTGCTGTTCTCGACCGCGGTTATGCTGATCGGCCTGCTGATTACGCTGTTTCAGTCGCTCTGGCTGATTTTCCCCGGCATGATGCTGTTCACCGCCGGTTTTTTCGCCGCGCACTCGGTGGCCAGCGGCTGGATCGGCCCGCGCGCGCGTCGCGCCAAAGGTCAGGCCTCATCGCTTTATCTGTTCAGCTATTACGTCGGTTCCAGCGTCGCGGGCACCCTGGGCGGCCTGTTCTGGCACCGTTACGGCTGGCCGGGTATTACGGCTTTTATTGCCCTGCTGCTGCTGATCGCGCTGTTTGTGGCCACCCGGCTGCATACTCGTAAGCTGTGATTCCTGAGGCCGCCTGCGGGCGGCGTTTTTCTTTTTGCCTGACTGGTTTTTTCTCTGTTGCTGAGGTATCGTTAATTGTGTTTAAAATTGTATGTTGTAACTAATTGACGTTCTTTAAAGGAGTCGCCATGAGCCGCTACGATTTAGTGGAAGATCTGCGCCGGTGCGCCAGCCAGCTGGAAGAAGAACTCGCCGCGTTGCAGCAGCAGTTAACGGCGCTGCCTCTGCTGATCGGCCGCGTCTTCTCCCTGCCGCCGGTGGCAAAAGGCGCCGAACACGACCCGGTGACGCAAATCAATGTGACGCAGCATCTTGGCGACGATGCGCGACAGCGGGCTCTACAGCACTACTGCCGGCTGTTTATTCAGCATCAGTCGGAGAATATCAGCACCAAAGCAGCGGTGCGTCTGCCCGGCGCGCTCTGCTTCGAGGCGGACAACCACCAGCACGCCCTTCTCCACCAGCAGGTTGAGAAGGTCAATCAGCTGAAGGCGGCGCTGGAGCGCATTATTACCGTTGAATCGGGGCTGCCGAGCGAGGCGCGCTTCGATTTTGTGCATACTCACCTGCGCGGCCTGCTGACCCTGAACGCCTATCGCGCCATTACCCTGCTGGATGCGCCTGACAGCGTGCGCTTCGGCTGGGCCAATAAGCATATTATTAAAAACGTTACGCCGCAGGAGATAGCCGAGAAGCTGGAAAAAAGCCTGAAGGCGGGACGCGCGCAGGCGCCCTGGACGCGCGAGCAGTGGGCGGAAAAAGTACAGCAGGAGCTGGAGGCGGTGCGTTCGCTGCCGAAAGGCGCGCGGCTGAAAATCAAACGTCCCGTGAAGGTACAGCCTATCGCGCGCATCTGGGACAAAGAGCAGCAAAAACAGACGCAGCTGGCCTGTCCCTCCCCGCTGCTGGTGCTCTGCCCGGATCGACAGCAGGTGCCGGTGCTGGGCGAACTGCTGAATTACGATGCGGAGAATATTACCCATCGCTATAAGCCGCAGGCGGAACAGCTGTGGCTGCTGATCCCGCGTCTGCATCTGTATTGCGACCGACCGGTGAGCGAGGTGTAACGGGTTAAGGCAGAAGGAATGCTTTACAGCATGGCGGAAAAAAAGAAACGGGGCCGTTGCGGCCCCGTAAATAACCTTTACTGCTTCATGCTGCCGACCATATCTTCCGGACGCACCCAGGCGTCAAACTCATCTTCAGTGAGATAGCCCAGCTTCAGCGCCGAGGCCTTCAACGTCAGCCCCTCTTTATGCGCTTTCTTGGCGATTTCCGCCGCCTTGTCGTAGCCGATATGGGTATTGAGCGCAGTCACCAGCATCAGCGATTCGTTCAGCAGCTGGGTAATGCGATCGCGGTTCGGCTCGATGCCGACGGCGCAATGGTTATTAAAGCTGTCCATGCCGTCTGCCAGCAGGCGAACAGATTGCAGGAAGTTATGAATCACCATCGGACGGAAGACGTTCAGCTCGAAGTTGCCGGACGCGCCGCCGATATTGATCGCCACATCGTTGCCCATCACCTGACAGCAGAGCATGGTCATCGCTTCGCACTGTGTCGGGTTAACCTTGCCTGGCATGATGGAACTGCCCGGCTCATTTTCCGGGATAGCGATTTCGCCAATGCCGCAGCGTGGACCGGACGAGAGCCAGCGCACGTCGTTGGCGATCTTCATCAGCGAGGCCGCCAGGCCTTTCAGCGCGCCGTGCGCATGTACCAGCGCGTCGCAGGTGGCCAGCGCTTCAAACTTATTCGGCGCGGTCACAAACGGCTGGCTGGTCAACGAGGCGAGTTCTTCCGCCACGCGCACCGCATATTCCGGGTGGGTATTCAGGCCGGTGCCGACCGCAGTGCCGCCCAGCGCCAGTTCCGCCACGTGCGGAATGCTCTGTTCGATATGCTTCAGGTTATGTTCCAGCATCGCCACCCAGCCGGAAATCTCCTGGCCCAGCGTCAGCGGCGTAGCGTCCTGCAGGTGGGTACGGCCGATTTTGACGATATCTTTAAACGCGTCCGCTTTAGACTGTAGCGTCTGCTTCAGCGTATTCAGCTGCGGGATCAGATGCTCGCGCACCGCTATCACCGCCGCCACATGCATCGCGGTCGGGAAGACGTCGTTGGAACTCTGGCTTTTGTTCACATCGTCGTTGGGATGCACCAGACGCGACATGCCGCGCTCGCCGCCGAGGATCTCGCTGGCGCGGTTAGCCAGCACCTCGTTCATGTTCATATTGGTTTGTGTGCCGGAGCCGGTCTGCCAGATCGCCAGCGGGAATTCGGTGGTGTGCTTGTCGGCCAGCACTTCGTCGGCGGCCTGGATAATCGCCTGCGCCCTCTCCTGCGGCAGTAGCCCCAGATCGCTGTTGACCTTCGCGGCGGCGCGCTTGGTCAGCGCCAGCGCATGCACCAGTTCGGCAGGCATTTTTTCTATAGAGATGCGAAAGTGTTCCAGCGAGCGCTGCGTCTGCGCGCCCCACAGTTTATCAGCCGGTACATCAATGGGTCCCATTGAATCTTTTTCAATGCGGTTGGCTGCCATTACTTCTCTCCTTAAGCACAAACGTATGATTTAAATAGCTCTGACCTGTGCGTATCCGACACAGCGAGCGCGGGCCATAGTGTGACATACAATAATTTAACATTATGCGAGCCAGTCGTCCTTATTTGACTTGCATCGTGGTTTAACAAGACGTTTCTGCTTTAATAGTGTGCTGTTAACGGCCCGCGGAAAGGGAGAAACCATGTTTAAGCTTCACAATACGCTGCAACACTATGCCTGGGGCAGCACCCATGCCTTAACCGATCTCTACGGCATTGAAAATCCGTCGCAGCAGCCGATGGCCGAGCTGTGGATGGGCGCGCATCCGAAAAGTAGCTCGACGGTGTTGATTGACGGCCAGCAGCGATCGCTGCGCGAGGTCATCGACGCCGATAAAAACAGCATGCTCGGCGCAAAGGTGGCGGCGCGCTTCGGCGAACTGCCCTTTCTGTTTAAGGTTTTGTGCGCCGCGCAGCCCTTATCTGTCCAGGTTCATCCGGGTAAGGCGGCGGCGGAAGCGGGTTTCGCTCGCGAAAACGCAGCGGGCGTGCCGCTCAGCGCGCCGGAGCGCAACTATAAGGACGCCAATCACAAGCCGGAGCTGGTTTATGCCCTGACGCCCTTCCAGGCGATAAACGGTTTCCGCGAGCTGCGCGAGATCGTCTCGCTATTGCAGCCGGTGGCGGGCGCGCATCCTGCTATCGCACATTTCCTGCAACAGCCGGATGAAAAGCATCTGGCGTCGCTCTTTTCTACCCTGCTTTCGTTACAGGATGAGGAGAAAGCGCGCGCGATCGATATCCTTACCGCCACGCTGCAAAGCTACAGCGGCGAGCCGTGGGATACGATTCAGCGCATCGCTGAATTCTGGCCTGACGACAGCGGGCTTTTCTCGCCGCTGCTGCTGAACGTGATTGAACTGCAACCGGGCGAAGCGATGTTTCTGTTCGCCGAAACGCCGCATGCCTATCTGCACGGCGTGGCGCTGGAGGTGATGGCCAACTCGGACAACGTGCTGCGCGCCGGGCTGACGCCCAAACATATCGACGTGCCGGAGCTGATGGCGAACGTCAAATTTGCGCCACGCGCCAGCGACAGCCTGCTTACCGTGCCGGAACGCGAGGGCGACGAGCTACGGTTCCCGGTGCCGGTCGAGGATTTCGCCTTTTCGGTGCATCTGCTGAATGACGCGCCGACGTCGCTCACTCAGCAAAGCGCCGCCATCCTGTTTTGCATCGAAGGGAAAGCGGAGCTGACAAGCGGCGCGCAGCGCCTGACGCTGAATCCGGGCGAATCCTGTTTCGTCGCCGCCAGCGAAGCGTCGGTCTCCGTACAGGGAGAAGGCCGCCTCGCCCGCGTCTGCACTCGGCTGGGCTGACGGCTTCACCAGTAAATGCTATGATTATTCAAGAAATTAATATCAGGCATTGATGCCGGCAAAAGGACGAATCGATGAAAAAGACGAAAATTGCGGTCGGCGTGGTGATCGCACTGGGCGTAATCTGGACGGGCGCCGCCTGGATAACAGGCAAACAGATCGAAAGCCATATGGATCAAATCGTGCAAAACGCCAACGCGCAGCTGGCGCAGATTGCTCCCGACAGCCGCCTGAAAGTGAGCTATCAAAACTACCAGCGCGGCATTTTCACCAGCCGCACGCAGCTGGTGGTGCAGGCCAGCTCGCAAACGGAAGACAACGCCCTGCTGAAACCCGGACAGAGCGTCGTGCTTAACGAAACCATCGATCACGGTCCTTTCCCCTTCGCCCAGCTGAAGAGATTCAACCTGATTCCGAGCATGGCGTCAGTGCACAGCGAGCTGGAGAATACCCCGGCGCTGAAAAAGCTGTTTGAGCTGAGCAAAGGCAAGTCGGTGATTGAAGCAGACACGCGCATCGGCTACAGCGGCGCGACCGCCTCGGCGATCCGTCTGCTGCCGCTCGATTATCAGAATGCGGAAAGCGGCGAGCGCTACGCCTGGAACGGCGGCACGCTGGGCATCGACAGCGACAGCAAAGGCGACCAGGTCAACTTTGACAGCGATATCGACAGCATCGCGCTGACGGTCAGGAACGAGGCGAACCAGCCGGTGCTGTTTACCCTCAACGGCATCACCCTCAACGGCAACACCCACCTCAGCCCGCAGGGCGTGCGCATCGGCGATCAGCATCTGGCGCTGAAGAAATTTTCCGCCAGCGTTAACGGCCAGGAAGCGGCGGTGCTGGAAGGCACCGACGTCAAAACGCAGTTCGACGCCAACGGCAACACCATCTCTGGCCAGATGGATTACGTGGTCGATAGCCTGAAGCTGGAAAACCGTCATTTTGGTTCCGGCAAGCTGACCATGAAACTGTCGCAGTTCGATGGTCAGGCGCTGAAAACCTTCGGGGACAATTACAACAGCCAGATGCAGGCGCTGCTCAACCAGCCCGGCATCGATAAAGATCCGGCGCGCTATCAGGAAGGCATGCGTCAGATTCTGGCGGCTAACCTGCCGCTGCTGCTGAAAGGCGATCCGGTGGTGACGGTTGCGCCGCTGAGCTGGAAAAACGATAAGGGCGAAAGCACCTTTAATTTCGCGGCGCACTTTAAAGATCCGGCAACCGCGCAGGGCGAGGCGAAAACGCTCTCCGACGCGCTGAATCGTGTGCTGAAAACGCTGGACGGCAAGCTGGTGATCAGCATGCCGATGGCGACGGAAATGATGAAGCAGGTGGCGATGGCGGAAGGCTATCAGGAAGCGGACGCCGTCAAACTGGCGGATCAGCAGGTTAAAGGTCTGGCGGCGATGGGCCAGATGTTCCGTCTGACCACCCAGCAGGATGACAATATTGTCACCAGCCTGCAATACAACGGCGCGCAGGTGACGATGAACGGCGAGAAGATGCCGCTTGATGGCTTCCTCTCCCGCTATATGTTGGGCGCACCGTCCACAGAAGGCCTGCCGGAATAAACGGGCCTGACGCATTCAACATAGCGTTAATTATTAGGGCGACAACAGGTCGCCCTTTTTATTGATATTATTTTGCGCGCTTGCTCTCAGCCATAAAAAATAAGCCTTGCGATTCGATGATTATTTATTAATGATGCCCATCTTTCCTCAGGAACGAGGTTATATCTTGCCTGCCCGAGATAATATAAAAGGAATTAAAATGAAATTACTAGCACCCATATTATTAATATTCTCCGTTTCAGCCTGTACATCCTGTCCGCGCCCGGTAATCGATAAGCAAAGCGACGAACGGCTTAATGAGCTCATTCAACAACAGGTTATTCCCGCTCGTAATAAACCTTTATCGGAAAAAATCGCCGCTATTTCTGCCAGTTTTCTCGGTACGCCTTATCAGGCAGATACGCTCATCGGCAGTGAAAGCGTCCCGGAGCAGCTGGTGGTGAATTTTAACGGCGTGGACTGCTTTACCCTGCTGGACTATGTTGCCGCGCTTAGCCACGCCAGCAGCCGCAATGGCTTTTTTACCCAGCTGCGCCTTACGCGCTATCATCAGGGCGAAGTGAGTTTTAGCCAGCGCAAACACTTTTTCTCTGACTGGTTCAGCCTGCCGCCCCTGAATGCGCGCGATATTACAGACCAGCTAAATACCTCCACGATTAAGGTTACTAAACAGCTTAATTTAAAAGCCGACGGCGGACACTATTTACCTGGAGTGCCAGTCAGGCAACGAGTTATCCATTATATCCCCGCTAAAAATATTAATAATGCGACATTAGAGGCCTTACAGACGGGTGATTATGTAGGATTTTATTCACCCCTGGCGGGACTGGATGTTTCACATACCGGCATTATTATTAAAAAAGACCAGCAGGTTTGGTTCCGCAACGCCTCTTCACTGAAAAGCAATAATAAGGTCGTCGATATGCCCCTGCTCTCTTATATTAAAACGCGACCGGGCATTGTCATTGCCCGGCCGCTCTGACCCGCCGTATCACTCTGCGGGCCAGGGCGTTTCAAGCCTGGTCCGCCACGCGCTGACGGATGCGCTGTTTCTCTTCTTCGCTCAGGAAGGCGATGGTCAGGCCGTTCTCCTGCGCCTGGCGAATATGCGCAGCGGACAGGCCCGCCTGCGGCGCGGCCACCTGGTACTCGTGACCGATCTCAATGCCCTGCACCGCCGGATCGTCGGTGTTCAGCGTCGCCAGAATGCCGTGATCGAGGAATGTGACCAGCGGATGATGGGAGAGGTGCGCCACGGTGCTGGTCTGAATGTTAGAAGTCAGGCAGGACTCGATGCCGATGCGGTGCTCCGCGAGGAAATCCATCAGCGCCGGGTCTTCCACCGCCTTCACGCCGTGACCGATACGTTCGGCGCCCAGCTCGCGAATCGCCTGCCAGATGCTGTCGGCGCCAGCGGCTTCGCCAGCATGCACCGTGACGCGAAAACCAGCGTCGCGCGCGCGGTTAAAGTGGCTCAGGAACTCGCTGCCGGGGAAGCCCAGCTCATCGCCCGCCAGATCGACGGCGGTAATGCCGTCGCGATGCGCCAGCAGGCCATCCAGCTCGTTCAGACACGCCTCTTCGCCAAAGGTGCGGCTCATAATGCCGATCAGACGCACATCGATATTGTGCTGTTGACAGCCGGCGCGCACGCCGTCGATTACCGCTTCCACCACGCCAGCGATCGGCAGGTTATGGTTCATCGCCATATAGCCCGGCGAAAAGCGCAGTTCGGCATAATGAATGCCCGCGCGCGCGGCGTCCTCGACGTTCTCCAGCGCCACGCGGCGGCAGGCGTCGAGCGATCCCAGCACCTTCACGCCCCAGTCGAGCTTTTGCAGGAAGCTGACCAGATCGGGCTGGTTCTCCACCACCTGCACATGCGGACGCAGCGCGTCGAGGTCGCTGGCGGGCAGCGCGATATTAAATTCACGGCCTAAATCGAGAATGGTCGCAGCGCGGATATTGCCATCAAGATGGCGATGAATGTCGGTAAGCGGCAGGCGGGCGTCAATCATGAAGCACTCTCTTTCACAGGTTAAGATAAAGTGCAGAGTAGTATAAAAATAAGTTGCGCAACTATGCCAGATAATTGCGCAAGATGTTACGCCGACTGCTGGTTAATTGCCCGTCGCCACCCTTTCGCGCCGCAAATGACGCTATTCGCCCGCCCGCTTCGGCAGCTGCCAGGTCTCCTGCGCCACCAGCGCGTCGTGCGCATCCTGGCTGCGGCGGCGGAAGTCGCTGGGGCTGACGCCGACACGTTTGCGGAATACGCGTGAAAAATAGAGCTGATCGTCATAGCCCACCTCGCGGCCAATCGAGGCGATCGGCTCCTGCGTGGTTTGCAGCAGCAGCTTGGCGCGGATCACACGCTGATCTTCGCGCCAGCGCAGAAGATTGACGCCCATCTGCTCGCGGAACAGATGCGCCAGACGCGAAGGCGACAGGCAGACGTGCTTCGCCACCGCCTCAATTTTTAGCTCGCCCGCCAGGTTGCTGGTGACATACTGGCACGCCTCAATAATGCGCGGATCGCGGATTTGCTGATGCGAACGCGGATCTTCCTCTACCGCCCGCAGCAGCAGCCGCTCCAGCAGGTTCATCGCCAGCTCCTCGGCGAAGCGCCGCCCGGAGTTGTGCGTTTGTTCAATATTAGCGAACAGACGGTCAAACTCGCCGCGCAGCGATTCCGGCAGACGCAGGCGGCCCACGCTGTGGGTCTCGTCCTGCCAGCGCAGCCAGTCGTGCCAGTAGGCGCGCGGACGAAAGTAGATCCAGCGGTGATACCAGCTGTCGCTGTCCGGCGCGCGGCCATAGAAGTGCGGCGTTTTCGGCTGAAACAGCAGCATGTCGCCCGGCTCGCAGTCGAACGCCCTGTCGCCCTCAAACACGCGTCCCCGCCCTTTTATCGTCAGGTTGATAATGTAGCCTTTCATGCCGTGCGGACGATCGATACAGAAATCGAGCGCGCCGCCGGCGCTGATCGGCGTCAGTCCGGCCACCAGCCAGGCGTTGAAGGGGTAGCCCGGCAGCAGGGGGTTGGGCTGTGACTCAATCGGTTGACGATGGTACATAATAATCCTCGTAGCGAAGCGTCAGGTATGGCGGGCAGCCAGGCTGCCCGCGACGATCAGGCCGCTTTATGGCTCTGTTTGTAGCGGTCGAAAATCACCGCCGCCAACAGTATCAGACCGCGCACCACATACTGTGAGAAGGGTGAGATATTCAGCAAATTCATCGCATTCTCAACGGTGCCGAGGATCAGCACCCCCGCCACCACGTAGGAGATCTTGCCGATGCCGCCCTTCAGCGATACGCCGCCCAGCACGCAGGCGGAGATGACGATCAGCTCATAGCCCAGCGAGGTCATCGGCTGACCGCTGGTC
>OKNF01000046.1_pt1 | contig 39991 bp, 35 predicted proteins | sample 1613121 | NCBI WGS metagenome assembly OKNF01 (sample SAMN04436838, study PRJEB24849) | human gut metagenome | biome: human gut; feature: NICU; material: stool | host: Homo sapiens | place: USA: Saint Louis, MO | collected 2011-09-08
CTAACAACTTCACACTGATTATCCTGAACCCAGATCCATACACCGCCATATTCCAATGAATGTTCATCATTAAGAAAATCTTTCAACCTATATAATTCATCAATATATGAAAATATATCATTCACGTACATTTCAACCGTATCAACCGGAAGATTGAAATATTTCTCAAAATCCAAAAGATTGCTATTTATATAGTCAGATAATTTTTTAGGATCTACAATTTCTTTATAAGAACCCAAACTTTCAATAGCAATTATAAATTTAAAGCTGCCTCTCTTAATATCGCCCCTATCAATAAGTGTCAAAATATCATGGGAAATTAGAGGAATATCATTTTCAAATGGCACAATAACTCCAGCACCAGAGATATTCAGAGCCCCGAAGTTCAACCCTGGAAGCCTAGAAAAATCGTTGTCATAATTGTTGTCCTTGTGCTCCTCTGTGGCTTCACGAAATGGCCAACGCCACTCTCGCTCATGAGTCCAGTCGACTTTTTGGGGATAATAAGAAACATATCGATATTGTTCATTCAAAGGGAGTCGGGTCTCATCTATTAAACGTTCGTCTCCATCAGATAAGATGTCATTCACACTGAGATCAGAGTCAAGAGCATATATTACAGGTCTAGCCCCAACGCTGAACATTTTATCCTTGGGAAATAAAAGAGCATACAACCCTATTTTTTCTTTATTTTTTAAACGTTGAAAGCCAGCATCTAAATATGCAGCGATTGGCATTTCGGTAAAACAAACTGCAGGAGATTTCCCATAAATGGTTCGAACCCCATTCCTATAAGACCAAGAGGAAATTATTTTGTGGTTTCTAATAGCTAAGCGAATTAGATAGCGAGCCTCAATTTTAATTTGATGATGATTACAATTGTGACCACAGTATTCAGGCAAATGTATATAACTACCACTATTCATATCTACATCACGAAAAAAATGAATAAGATAATCTGATAAATCAAATCTAATATTATTTTTCATGCGATCTGAAACTCTTTCCATTCATATCATTAATCCATACCATGTACAACATGTACAACATGTACAAATAGAATAAAAAGTATTATTAGTTTCCGTTTAACCACTGGATTTCAGAATAGATCAAACTTTGCTTTTTAACTAATCTCGCGATTTCTGCAAGGTTGATATTCACTAAAAAATTATTTTCATCGAAACTAATAAATCTCAAATATGATGAAATCAATTCGTGTGCTGCTCCTCGCGAAAAACCATATTCTTGCAAAGCAATCTCTTTTTGATTCAACGTTCCATACTCTAGGAAGGAAGATAAATTATATCCACAAGAGGATTCTCCATGTAAAGATTTGCATAGCTGATAAAAATGAGCAGAAGAACTTTCTAATGTGAAACAAATCTCACTTTCTATGCAATTTATAACATCTAAGATCTTATAGTTAATATGAACAGGATTATTTTTATCAAATTCCACAGAGCCTCCCTCAGAATGTATGAGAACCTTTTTAGAATGCAGTAAAGAATCTGTAATAATTTGATTTAAGGGTGTCCCACTCAACCATGAAAACGTAATTATTTGAAGCTGAATAAGATACTCAGGCTTCCTAAAACTATAAATATCATTAAGCATTTCTAAATAAGAAAAAACATCTTGCCTTGTTAATTTCTTCAATAAATTATTAGCGGATGCCGCTGCTTTATACGCTTTTGCTTGAATTTTAGAACTAAATCGGTGATTTTCAGAAAATGTAGAAATGTCAATCCCACTGAGTTCTTTTTCTTTGATATGAATATTTCCAGCAGAAATAATTTTTTCTCGAATATTTCCGGAAAATCGAGATAAGATATCACCAACATTCCCTGTTTTATTATAAATCATGATTTCAGGTATCAGCATGGAACAAATCTCAACAATCTCGGAATCTGGTTTTTTTATATCTTTAGTTAGATAATTTAATATTTTGACATGGCTATTAACAATATCTTCAATAGTATTATCAACAGTAACATCCTTTTTAATTATAATTTCATCGAGCTGTTCTGACCATGTATTTTCCGATTTGTCTATGCAAATTATATTTCCTGACAACTCATTTTTGTAACGCCCCGCTCTTCCCGCTAAATTCCAAAAGTTTAGAGTATCACTACTCTCACCTTTGAGTTTCATAGGATATATAAAGATATTCTTAGTTGGCAGGTTAACCCCCTCTAACAAAGTGGATGTACAAAATATATATTTAATCTTCCTATCTGCATATAATCCTTCGATTCGTCTTCTGATAAAAGAAGGCAAAGAACCATTATGATAAGCGATTCCGTATGGAAGCATTTTGGATAAAGAGAATTCTGGATGGATAAAACTTGATATTATATTCGCTTCTTCAACTAATACAGGGTCAAAACAATAATCATCACTAATTTTTTCTTTTTGATAAAAGTAAAAATCATTAGCTCTAAGCATACATTGGGTTTTACTGGATAAGGTTTGAGCTAAATTTTTTACCAATATCTACAATTAAATCAAAATCATCGATATATTCTTTCGAAACTTCAAATGGAATAACACGATCACTAATGTTATCAAAACATTTAAAAGATGAGTTTTTTAATTCAGCAAAATAAAGATTCTGAGCAACTGGACTTTCTCGTATTCTAAGACTAGTGCCAGTGATCGAAAAAAAATCAAAAAATATTTCCGGATTAGAAATAACAGGACTAGAAAAAACTATTTTTAGTTTTTCATAACGTTTTAATGAATAAGAAATGACTTTAAAGAGAGTCAGGGATCTGTTGTTATTTTTATCTGCAAGCTTATGCGCTTCATCAACAAATAAGGCGTCAACAAACACATCTTCATAATCTCTTTCATAAATGAAACGATTGTATCTTTCCTGTGTAAAAATCAATATATTTTTGACGCCATGTTTGTAACCTGAAACAGACTTAGTTATATTAATATTTGTGATGTTTCGGGAATTTATAATAGATCTAAAATCGATAAGATATTCATCGAGTAAAGCTTTTGTCGGTAAAATAAAAACAATCAAATTTAATTCGTTAAGCATTTCAATTGCTACATTTTTAAGAACAAAGGATTTGCCTAATGATGTTGGTCCAGAGAAACTAAAGTTAGGAGATGATAAAATTTTATTAGCTATTTCGTATTGTCTATTAGTGTATACAAAACCACTTCCGGTAACTCTCTGTGAACCTCTTCGTAAATCGCTTTCCAATTTAGCTGAAACAGGTAACTGTGTATTTGCACTCACAAACTTTTCGTCAGCTGCAAATAAACCATATTTATTTAACACTGATTTTGTAAGCAATTGAACATAGTTATCATTATATTGCAAATCAAAAATTCCAGATAATATTTTTAATGCAATCGCTCTATTATTCTCGTGGTCCGAATTCGAAAGAAAGTCTGTATACCTTAAAAGTTGCCGAATACTTTCCGAGCTAATATCATGAAAAGATTGAGTATCAAAAAGCATTCTAGCGGAAGTTACTAGGAGAGCAGTATAGTAGTCTTCAAACTCATCGCTGTTCCGAATACGATTACAAATATACTCTATTGCCGTTTCAGCCTTCATTAATTAGCCTCGTAAAAATTTCTGACATTTCTGTGCGATGATTAACTGGTACGGCAATAATTTCCACTTCAAGTCCATAATCAAGCTTTGAAAGATAGTTACGATCAATCAACGCCGACGCATCATTCACTAGTTTAACCATGAATTTATTAATGTCCGTATCAGGAGGGCATCTGTAATGTAATAAAGAAATTGTATATAACAAGCATAATGATGTGATTGGCTGATTATTGAAATCCATCAATGCTTCATATAATGACTCACTTAATGCCGGATCCATTTCTTTTGATAAATATGACCTTTCCAATAACAATCTATCATTCATAGAATAACAGTTAATATTGTCGAGCATCTTATAAAAGCTATTTGCCAGGTCCTGTTCAAAATCGTCTGCGCCACAATAATTTGAAACTATTAATTTTAAAGAGCCATCTGGCTTATTCATAAAGTGCATATGATGATAATTGCTATCATCAATTGCTGTTGAATAAACATGCGGAGCTTGAAGATAAGACTCGGTTAGACGGCTACTAAAGAGCTTATTGACCGGTTCTAACTCCACATTACGAACAATGATATTCCTGGACGCTAAAACTGATTTTTCCACCGAGTCTTTGAAAGAGCCGAAAACATAATAAAATTTTGAAAACAAAGATTCAGAGATCTTATTAAAATTAAAGAAAGGGAAGCCACGCTCTTTTGGAGCCAAAACCGAAATACTAAATCGCTCTGTTACTTTTACTCTTTCAATTAAATGGAAATTATCATACACATTACTGTTGAGAATATTTGTTATAGCGGAATTATGAAAAACTGTACACCCAAAGAATGAGTTGAGATGTGCTAAATTAGCAGTATGTAATATCGCGCCCCCCAAATCACTGTTTGGTAAATTATCAGTAATAACTGCATGTGCAATAGGAAAATCTGTTTTTTTTTGTTCAACCAGAGACCCTGACAAACCTCCATAACTACTATTTTTTTCTTCTAAATTAGGAGTATTGTCAGTTGATATATTAAAAATACAAAAATTTTCTTCAAGTTCAGGAAGATTGAGAGGAATTCGTCCTGGTTTATAATCATCCCCTTTGAATCCATAAAGGCAATATTCTTTCTTATCTAAACTGCCGATGCGCAAAGGGACGATGGCACTTTCTGTAACTTTCGTTATAACAACATCTCTATCCGGAAAGATATAAATTTTCTCAGGCGTTAATTCATTTTGAGCAATTCCAGAACGAAAAAATTTTACTTTAGATAAGTCAATATCTCGCAAACACGACTGACAGGAGTCATTTGTGTCATTTAATCTAAGTGGGCATACATCCTTTATGTCACATAACCCATGTTTGGAGGATATAACAAAAGACTCGGAACCCGAGCTAGCCTTGAAGTGGTACCCAGATGAATGCTCTGTTGCTATAATTTTTACTGAGTTTTTCCTACTCATAAATTACAGTATTTACCTCATCTTGAGGGAAAGTAATACTTATAGTGAAATCCAAACCAACAAGTCCCTGAAAGACATTCCTGATTTCTTGATTTTCACTACTCATATGGAAACATGCATTTTTATTGTAACATAGTATTCTGGCAAGAAGAATACTGTTTGGATGTCCATGTTTTGTCCTGTCTGCACACACAATATATTCTACATTACCTAGGAATTCTATTAATTCTTTACTTGTGTTTTTTTCACTACCATGATGTGATAGCTTAACAAAATTAAAAAACCCTGAAGGTACACCCAGTTTTTTAAGGTTCAATAATACATCACGCTCATGAGCGTCACCTAAAAATAATCCTCTGCAACTATCAGATTCTATTATAAAAGATAAGCTTGTTTTATTCACAACAGAACTATCAGGTTTGAAGCGATCCAATTCATTTTTAACTATACTTATAGCTTCGACAAGTGTTATTTCTTTTCGTTTTACTTTTGCAGATATTTTTGTATCTTGATGCTTATATAAAAGAGTTTTTTCAAATTCAGAATACAATTTTTCCAAATCAATTGCATTTGGTGTTATAGGTGTCACCTTTAAATCACCGACACAGATTGGAGCATCCCCGTACTTAAATAATGAAAAATCAATCCCTTCATGATTTAGTTGCTTAAATAAGACAACATCTTGCTTAAATGATATTTTAGCATCCTTACTCAAGAATATTGTAGGTAACGACAACAAGCTATTAAAGATAAATTTTCTAATTTTTACACCTTGCGATAAAAGATAACTGTAGCCACCAATATGATCATCGTCATTATGTGTTACAAATGCAACATCAATCACATTATCTCCAAGTAATCTTTTTAGCGATAAAAAGATTTTTCTCTTTATTTTGAACGCTGCAGGGCCACTATCGATTAATAGGTTAATATTGCCATGCTGGATAAGTAGACAATCTCCATGCCCTGCATTTAGTACATGTACCTTCATAAATGCCACCATGCATTAAAACGTTATACATATTTTACAACTGCTTATCATTATAAATTTTCAATATAATCAGCCCAGTTTTGCAGCCATTTATTGCACTCATTATCATACTTATAGAGGTTATAAATCCCTTCAATACCTCCTTTTGTATGGCCTAAGATAGCCTCGGCTACTTCGTTAGGACATTGCAGCCGTGACAGTCCAGTACGTACAGTCCGCCGTAAATCATGCGGTGTCCAGCTCGGTATATCCAACATTTGACCAGATTCACGTAAGCGCCACGCATTCTCCGTTAGATACTTTTGCAGGATTGGTCGTCTTGTTCGTGTAGACGGAAAAAGATAGGTGTCCGAGTTGAGGCGGAGCACTTTTAGAAAATCTATAGCCTGTGTAGATAGCTGAACGTAACGTTCCACGCCTGTTTTAGTCTCTCTCAGGTGTATCGTCCCCTTCTCCAGATCAACATCCTTCCACGCCATGTTGCAGACCTCTCCTGTGCGGCAACCTGTCCACAAGGTTAGACGAAGCACGTTTTTGATTGTTGGGGAAAAAGCAGAGCCTGGCAGCCACTGGAGAAACTTTTTAAGCTCAGCTTCACTCAGCACACGCGTACCACGATTATTTGTAAGCTTGATTCGAGTCTGACGGAGGCTGGATTTTGCCAGTAGCGCAGGATTGGCAAAACTGGCATCAAAACGCCCCAAACCGATAGCGAACTCATAGGCCAATGAGAGCTCCCGTAGAACGTTACCGGCTTGCACTTTTGCTCCTCTGGCGACAATGCCATTGATTAGCGTAATCACGTCATTGCGTGTGATTTCAGCGGCATTACGTTCACCCAGTTTATCTACCGCATCGGCATACAATGTCCTGCGCACCTCATCCTGGCCTTTCTTCTTCCGGGCCCCCGGAATGATTTTGCCATCCTTAGTTTTGCGGTCCTCAATGCGCTCAGTCAGGTAGAGCTCAACTAATCCCTGCACAGTTAATTCAGGTACTTTGGCCTGTTCAGCCTCGATTGCACGAAGTTGTTTTTCCTGCTTGAGTTCTGATGCAGGACACCGACCTTCCTGACGGAGGAGCTTTAATTCGTTGAGTTTAAGGCGTGCAGCGGCGAGAGAAGTCTGCGGAAAGTTACCAATTTTGACCTGAGCAAGTTTTCCAGTCACAGGGCTCGTGTAGCGGTAGAAAAAAGACTTAATACCAGTCGCACCACAGGAGACACGTAAACCACGATTTTCGCCAATATCAGCTTTATCTTTGTCGCCTGGCTTCATCATTTCTATCGCTTTAAACGACAGTGGCTTTGCCTCTTGTTTTCCTGCCATAAAGACTCCGTTATCATGCTCCCTACGCATTTATGAAACAAAATGTAGGTTGTGCTGTAAGTAGCCATATGTTACCAGGCTATAGGTTGGCAAGCTACACTTTAACCTACATTTAAATGTAGGATTTCATGAGATCCAATGAGACAAAGTGAAACTCAATGAGAACAACAAACATCACTAACTCATTAAAATTTAAGAAAATGGACATCACAAACCGATGAGTACACTAGAGAATTTCGACGCCCACACGCCAATGATGCAGCAATACCTTCGGCTGAAGGCGCAGCATCCTGACATCCTGCTGTTCTACCGCATGGGGGATTTCTACGAGCTGTTTTATGATGACGCGAAACGCGCCTCGCAGCTGCTCGATATCTCCCTGACAAAACGCGGCGCCTCCGCCGGTGAACCCATACCGATGGCGGGCGTGCCTTATCATGCCGTAGAAAACTATCTGGCCAGGCTGGTACAGCTGGGCGAGTCGGTAGCGCTTTGCGAACAGATCGGCGATCCGGCCCTGAGTAAAGGTCCGGTCGAGCGCAAAGTCGTACGCATCGTGACGCCTGGCACCATCAGCGATGAAGCGTTGCTGAACGAGCGTCAGGATAACCTGCTGGCGGCTATCTGGCAGGATTCGCGCGGCTTCGGCTACGCCACGCTGGATATCAGCTCCGGCCGCTTCCGCATTACAGAGCCTGCCGACCGCGAGGCGATGGCCGCTGAACTGCAACGCACCAATCCCGCAGAGCTGCTCTATCCTGAAGATTTCGCCGCGATGGATCTGATTGAAAACCGTCGCGGCATGCGCCGCCGCCCGCTGTGGGAATATGAGCTGGATACCGCGCGTCAGCAGCTTAACCTCCAGTTCGGCACGCGTGATTTAACCGGCTTCGGTGTCGAAAATGCGCATCTGGCGCTGCGCGCGGCAGGCTGCCTGTTGCAGTATGTAAAAGATACGCAGCGCACCTCCCTGCCCCATATCCGCTCCCTGACCATGGAACGTCAGCAGGACAGCATCATTATGGACGCCGCCACCCGACGTAATCTGGAGATTACGCAAAACCTGGCGGGCGGCGTGGACAATACCCTGGCGGCGGTGCTGGATAAAACCGTCACGCCGATGGGCAGCCGTATGCTGAAACGCTGGCTGCATACGCCGGTTCGTGACAGCCGCGTAATCGTTCAGCGGCAGGAAAGCATCGCCGCGCTACAGGATCTGAGCGGCGAGCTGCAGCCGGTGCTGCGTCAGGTGGGCGATCTGGAGCGTATTCTTGCGCGTCTGGCGCTGCGCACCGCACGTCCGCGCGATCTGGCGCGTATGCGTCATGCTTTTCAGCAGCTGCCGGAACTGAATGCGCAGCTGGAAGGCGTCGAGGCCGGCCATCTGCCCGCGCTGCGTCAGCAGATGGGACAATTTGACGAACTGCGCGAGCTGCTGGAACGGGCGATTATCGAAGCGCCGCCGGTGCTGGTGCGCGATGGCGGCGTTATCGCTCCCGGCTATAACGCTGAACTTGACGAGTGGCGCGCGCTGGCGGACGGCGCGACCGACTATCTCGACCGGCTGGAAATACGTGAGCGTGAAAAGCTGGGGCTGGATACCTTGAAGGTTGGCTTCAACGCGGTTCACGGCTATTACATTCAGGTCAGCCGTGGACAAAGTCATCTGGTGCCAATGCATTACGTGCGTCGTCAGACGCTGAAAAACGCTGAACGCTACATCATCCCGGAACTTAAAGAGTATGAGGACAAAGTTCTCACCTCGAAAGGCAAGGCGCTGGCGCTGGAAAAGGCGCTTTATGACGAGCTGTTCGATCTGCTGCTGCCGCATCTGGATGCGCTGCTGCAAAGCGCCGCGGCACTGGCCGAGCTGGACGTATTGACCAACCTGGCGGAGCGCGCCTGGACCTTAAACTATACGCGCCCGACCTTAAGCGACAAACCGGGCATTAAGCTCACCGGCGGGCGTCACCCGGTGGTGGAGCAGGTGTTGAAAGAGCCGTTTATCGCTAACCCGCTGGCGCTTTCCCCGCAGCGCCGCATGCTGGTGATTACCGGCCCGAACATGGGCGGTAAAAGCACCTATATGCGACAGACGGCGCTGATTGTGCTGCTGGCCTGTATCGGCAGCTTCGTGCCCGCGGAGCAGGCGACCATTGGTCCGGTCGATCGCATTTTCACCCGCGTCGGCGCGGCGGACGATCTCGCCTCCGGCCGTTCGACCTTTATGGTGGAGATGACCGAAACCGCTAATATCCTGCACAACGCTACAGAGCATAGCCTGGTGTTGATGGATGAAATCGGGCGCGGCACCTCCACCTATGACGGCCTTTCGCTCGCCTGGGCCTGCGCGGAAAGTCTCGCCAGCCGTATTAAAGCGATGACGCTGTTCGCCACGCACTATTTTGAACTGACCACGCTGGCGGAAAAAATGGAAGGCGTCGCCAATGTGCATCTGGACGCGGTAGAGCATGGCGATACCATCGCCTTTATGCACAGCGTGCAGGAAGGCGCGGCCAGCAAAAGCTACGGCCTGGCGGTGGCCGCGCTGGCCGGCGTGCCGAAAGAGGTGATCAAGCGGGCGCGTCAGAAATTGAAAGAGCTGGAAGCGCTGTCAGGCTCGGCAGCGGCAAGCAACGCCGATGGCCCGCAACTGCCGCTGCTGGTGGAAGAAACCTCGCCGGCTGTCGAAGCGCTGGAGGCGCTGGACCCTGATACGCTTTCGCCGCGTCAGGCGCTGGAGTGGATCTATCGACTGAAATCGCTGCTGTAATGTTGGGTCGGAGAGGCGGCGTCTTCCCTGCGGAGGGAAACCCTGCGGTTGTGGCAACGCGTTTAAAGCGGAGTTGACGAAGCGCCGTTTACATACGGCGCTTTTAATGGCGCGTTAACGAGAATCTGTCCAGCGAGAGTCCTCACCCAGCGGCGGCGCTGCTACTGTACTGCCCTCCAAAAGTTGGACAGAATAATCGAGGCATTAGAGAAAGAGTCCATGTATTCCATGGACTCTTTTTTGTTTCCTGCAAAAGCTAAATAAACTCTTCCACAGCCAAATTATCCATTCTGCTGCTCTTACTCCATGCGCTTCCCTGTTTCTCTGTTTCTACAACAACCTGTAATGCACCAGTCAATTGAGTAAGATCCGGTTCTGGTTATTCAGATCTTAGGTGAAGAAAAGATTAATTGAGGTATGTAGAGCATTTTTGCAGGTATCGCATGTGCACTTTTATCACTCCGAAGAAGTCGCATCTATACATATGCCAAACATCTGCATATACTTGGGATATGCTAAAACCAGTTGGTCAGGAGAAATACTATGAGAACCGTATCAATATTCAAAAACGGCAATAATCGCGCTATCCGTCTGCCCCGAGACCTGGATTTTGAGGGAGTGAGCGAACTGGAGATCATCCGGGAAGGTGACAGCATTATCCTTCGTCCCGTTCGCCCAACATGGGGTTCGTTTACTCAGCTCGAAAAAGCCGATTCAGACTTTATGGCCGAGCGTGGGGACGTCGTCAGCGATGAAGGACGGTTTGACCTGTGATCAAGACCTATATGCTGGACACCAACATTTGCTCCTTCATCATGCGTGAGCAGCCGGAAGCTGTCATTAAACGGCTGGAACAGGCAGTACTGCGCAATCATCGTATCGTGGTTTCGGCCATCACCTATGCCGAGATGCGTTTCGGTGCGATCGGAAAGAAGGCATCTCCCCGCCATGGCTTGCTCGTCGAAGCTTTCTGCGCCCGTCTCGATGCAATCCTCTCCTGGGATCGCGCCGCGGTGGACGCAACCACAGAGATTAAGGCCGCGCTGACTGCGGCCGGGACGCCAATCGGTCCGAACGACACGGCGATTGCCGGGCATGCCATCGCCGCCGGCGCCGTACTGGTGACGAACAACGTGCGAGAGTTTGAGCATGTGCCTGGGCTGGTTCTGGAAGACTGGGCTAACTGACGGCAGAAAGAATCTTGAAAACAGTAATATCCGCTTTGTGCCAGAGGCGGACATTGATAACTTTCAATTTTACTTCTGGCAAACTCCAGCCGCATAGTCTCAACAACGCGTGCCGAAGACAGTCCCGTGTGCCTTAAAACTCCCGTGATAACAGTGCAATTTACTTAGTTGATATGGGACGTAATACGTTACCGTACCCGACACACCTCTAAAATTTTCTCTCTAAGCCAGCGGTGCCCGGGATCCTTTTCCATTCTTGGGTGCCACATCTGCGACACCACAATGTTCCGGGTTTTGAATGGCAATTCAAAGACATGTAAATTTTCTGTCATTCGTTGGTTGCGCAAGTACAGCGCGGGAACCATGGCGATAAGGTCGGAGGCCAGTGCGACGGATAACGCAGTCGGAAAGCCTGGAACCACACTCACCACTTTGCGCGTGACGCCTAATGCCGCCAGGGCATCATCGACAAAACCATGTAACACCCCGTCGGGTGACGCCACCACATGTCCCCAGGCAATATAATCTTCAACGCTTATTCCCGGCTGTGATGCCAGCGGATGCTCCTTGCGCACCGCTCCAATAAAGCGATCCTGAAAGAGTCTCTGCACCCGAATTTCTGGCCCCATATTGCTCTGGACGCCAATCTCTAGGTCAACTAAACCCTCTCGAAGATAACGAGACGTTTTTTCAGGTTTCGGTGCAAAGCGTATGCAAATACCTGGGGCCGCTTCGGCTACGGCGGCAATGAGCAGTGGGCCAAATGCCACGACAAAACCATCATTGGCCCTGATGGTGAACAGCCGTTCGAGGTTTTCCACCTTGAGCATCCCGGATGAGGGCTGAAGTACTGCCCTCGCCTCATAGACCGCGCTTCTGGCACGATCCCGGGTTGCTTCAGCCCAAGGGGTGAGCACCATGTTACGTCCTGCTCGCACCAGAATTGGATCCCCCGTCACTTCACGTAGCCTGCTGAGTGTGCGGCTCATCGCTGAGGTACTCAGGTTTAAGCGTCGAGCTGCCCCCGCAACGCTGGCTTCTGCCAGCAAAAAGTCGAGCGCGACAAGCAAGTTAAAATCAGGGTCGGACATATTGGTTCCTACTAAGAATTCAGATATGGCGTCGAATGCAATTATACAGTGCAAATGCTGCATCTTCCGCCTTGACTCGCTGCTGATTATAGTTTTCGTATCCCTCCTTTCACAGGCATAAAGATGACAACGTTATTTTCAAATCAACCGGGCGATGAAGGCCTGCCGGGACAAGAGCGTGCATGCGTCATGGCCGCCGTGATGACCACGACGCTGATGGGCGTGTTTGACGGCACGATGATCAACATCGCCCTGCCATCCATGGCAAAAGCGATGCAGGTACCGGCGAATGTCTCGGTCTGGTTCGCCAACGGTTACCTGCTCTCCGCCGCCATGACGTTGGCTATCTTCGCTGCGCTGGCAGTACGCGTCGGTTACCGGCCAGTGTTTCTTTCAGGCCTTACCGTCTTTACGCTCACTTCACTGGGTTGTGCGCTGGCCAGTACCCCAGAGATGCTCATCGGAATGCGCATTATGCAAGGGATCGGCGGCTCAGCTACCCTGAGCATTGCCCCGGCGATACTGCGTTCTGTTTTCCCCGGCCGATTGCTTGGCCGTATTCTTGGACTACATGCCCTGCTTATTGCTTCAAGCTCGGCCATAGCGCCTGTGCTTGGCGGCACAGTGCTGGACATAATGAGCTGGAAATGGTTGTTCGCCATAAACGTGCTCCCTGGCACCGTTTCCCTGTTGCTGGTATTCAGGTCGCTGCCACGAAAACCGGCGTCCGATAGAACGCCGTTCGATACGCCAGGAGCTGTGCTTTCTGCAATACTTTTAGGCTCAATGGTGATGGCGGCAAACAGCTTCTCCTCAGACCATCACATCAGTGTCGAGGCTATCAACTGGAGTCTGCTCGCGATGCTCAGCGCCATAACATTTATCTGGCAGATCCGCCGGGTAACACATCCTTTATTACCACCCGTAATTTTCAAAAATGGACGCTTTACCTTGGCCGCTTTAACTTCGCTAGCCTGTTTTGTGAGCCAGGGAATTACCTTTATTGCGCTGCCATTTCTGTTTCAGAGCGTGTATGGCTACAGCCCTGTAGTTTCGGCGTTACTCTTTACGCCATGGCCGATCGGCATTGTGTTGATAGCTCCTCATGCAGGCCGTTGGGCCGACATATTTTCAGCGCCTCTGATTTCTACCGTTGGGTTAGCTCTTTTTGTTGTGGGTTTGATTTTGCTGGCCACGCTACCCGCCAGCCCTACGGCATGGGATATCTGTTTACGTAGCCTGTGGTGCGGCATCGGATTTGGTTGTTTCCAAAGCCCTAACAACCGGGAGATGCTCTCTAACGTATCCCGCGACTATGCCAGCTACGCATCAGGCGTATTGTCTATCGTCCGGACGTTCGGTCAATGCCTCGGTGCTGCTGTCATGGGGGCACTGCTGGCAATAAATGAACTACAGGCTGTCCATTATGCTCTGTGGATTGCTGTCGTCGCTTCTGCGGCATCAGTGGTATTGAGCGTGAGCCGGTTACGTAAAACAGGCCTGGCGGCAACCTGAACTCGCGTGCTCATTCTGTCTTGTAGCTGCGATTGCGAATGGATGGCACTCAGCTAAGGCATTTGAAGCTAATTATATTGATTTAGTTATGCTGACCGTAAAGCAGCCTGTATCAAAGGCTTTTTCTTCTTGCACGAAGTTAATGAGGAAGTAAATTCCCGTAAAGGACATTAACCTGATTTCGGTCCGCTTTGTGCCAGAAGCGGACGTTGCTAACAGCAGGGAATCTTTATCAACCGGGGGAGCAAGTCAATAATTTTAAAGTTTTACTTTATTGATGCCGATGAATGATGCTGAGGCACCTCAAATGATCTTGATAAGTGTATGGTTTTAAACAAAAAAACCATATAGGTAAGATATAAAACATTGACATTAAAAGACTCGGAAAAAGGATGGCGTATGGGTTTGTGGGATAGTATCAAAAATGCGGCACTAAAAGCTAAATGCACCATTGGTATTCACGGTGGTAGTTACAAAGTAATTGAGGGCGAAACTTGCAAATATTCAAAGGTATGCCCTGATTGCCATGAGACTATCAAGACTGAAAAACATCAGTTTGGAAATGCAGAGTATAAATTCGAATACAAATGCGTGACCGTTAAAAAATGCCTCAAGTGCGGTATAGAACAAGAGGGTGAAAAACACGAACAATATGTTGATATTGATGTTGATGACTATTGTAACGTCAAGCAACGTTGTATGCGCTGCCATTCAGAACGCGTCCATGGTAAGCAACATTCTTGGTTTTCAGATGGTTCAACCGATACCCATCACTTATATAAATGCTTGAAATGTGGAGCAAGCTCAGAAAAAAGAAAAGTAAATTTCAAGGCCCGTTAGCTTATTATTTATACGCTTCGTTTCAAACTTCTATATCCCTCATATGATAAAAAAGAGGGATTATAGATCATTGACTTATTCCCATGGTTCGAGATACTGATCTGCTCCCTGTTAATTAATACGCAACTACGTCAGCACAGCCCCCAGCTGCTTGCAAAACATCTGCAAACGTCCGCTATTCGCTCGAAGCGGACAGTCCGTCCGTATAAGGCTTCTTTGTATCAGAAGCAGACGTAGCGAACCATGCGCTTACCGTTATCCAGTAAGATTTTGATTTCATTAATGTCCAGGTTATGGATGGGATTAATCATCCAAAGGATGGTGGTGGTGGCGTTGTTGGGATTCTTTCCTACAAACCAGTAGATTCCTGAAAACAAGAGAGGTCCGGGCATCATTGGTAGCAACGCTGGAAAATGCCCGGACATAGGCTTTCTGGTTTTATCTGAGAGGCTTTTTCATTGAAGGTGAAGTGTGAGCCACAAAACCATTACGCTCATAAAATGGTATCGCCTGCGGTCGGGCATCGAGAACCACGAAGTTCATATCCCTGCTTTCTGATTCAGTGGTGGCAAAATCCAGCAGTTTTTTCCCTATTCCCATGCTTCTTGATGACTCATTCACGACCAAATCATCAATATGGAGATGTGACCCCCTGGCCAGGGTATGAACGGGACGGAAGCCCATCAGGCCAAGCATTTTCTCATCGCCAAATGCGCCAACAAGTTCATAACCGTTCATGGTCTGAATTCTGACGCTTTTGATGAATTTCTCTTTGGTAATATTGCGCAGCTGTGAAATCAGACTGTAAGCATGATCCCACTCAAGCGGCAGTAATTTTCTGATTGAGATGTTCATGTTGCCCTTATTTCCATATAGGTTTCTGATTTTATAAGCGTATGGGCCATGATTTGCAACAGGGTGTTATGTTTAATGTAATAGTAGCTTCAGTCGCTATGAGCGAAACGTCCGCTTTTCGCTCATAGCGGACATATTCCCCATTCATTTCAGACGTTGTTCAGGCTTGAGAACTGGATGACATTCTTAACACTATCATCAAAAATGTAAAAATCCTGCGCAAGCTGATTAAGCCTTATCATCATTTTCTTTATGGTGCTTCTTTGATGAAAATCACCACATCAAATCCGTAGCGGGTAGGTTTTCAGGCGATATTCAACCGGGCTGAGTCCGTTAAATTTAAGACTGATTCGGCGGGCGTTGTAGTAATGAATATAATCCTCAAGAACGACCTTCAGTTCGTCGACATCGTTGAATTTACGGATGTAAAAGCATTCTGATTTTAACGTCCCGAAAAAGCATTCCGCACAGGCATTATCCATACAGTTTCCTTTGCGGGACATACTTTGCAGAACCCCAAACTTCCGTAACTGATACTGATACCATCGATGCCGGTATTGCCAGCCCTGATCTGAGTGAAGAACTGGCGTGCTGTTTGCGTCCATTCTGGCGAATGCCTTAATCAACATGTCATCAATCATCGGCATTGTCGGGCGTTCTGAAATACTGTAGGAAATCACTTCGTTATTGAAGAGATTGATGATGGGAGAAAGATAGAGTTTGCGGCCGTTGACAGCGAACTCCGTGACGTCTGTTACCCATTTTTCATTGGGCCGGCTGGCTTTGAAGTTTCGTTGCAGGAGGTTGTCAGCAGTACATCCACGTTCGCCACGCCAGGAGGTGTAGCGCTTTACTTTGATAGCTGCTTTTAGGTCAAGGCCGTTCATCAGGCGTTGAACCACCTTATGGTTGATTACTCCCCCTCTCTTCTGAGCGCCAGCGTTACCCGTCGATAGCCATAGCGGCCCTGGTTTTCATCATATATCTCGCTGATTCGACAATTTATTTCATCGTATTTACCCGGAGACCGGAGCGCCCTGAGGTGATAGTAAACGTGCTCCTGGGTATCCGGGCAATACTCAGCAGCTGGTCAGGGGAATAATGCTGTCTTAATTCGTCGACAACGCAAACCTTATCTCTTACCGAACTAAGGCTTTCAGCTTTTGTAGATAAACTATCCGTAATTCAAGACGTTTGACTTTCCTTTCAAGTTCATGAATCCGTTGTTCTTTCGATCTTTCCTCTGCGGCTTCAATAAGTTCAGGGTGTTCAGCCATGTAAGATACCCTTTTTGTGCCTACCTTGAGTGAGCGAAGCCCTTCTTCACCATGCTCTTTGTACACTTTTAGCCATTTGGCCACAGATGATGCACCTGCAACATTGAATTTAGTCGCGGCCTGAGTCTGGGATATCTGACCGGAAAGCACGGCTTTTACAGCTTCAATTCTGATCTCAGGATCAATTGATACGCCCTTATCTCTGAGCCTTAATCCCTCTTCTCCATAAGCATCATAGGCTGCAACCCAGATTCTCACCTGGATTCTGAGTATGTTGAAACGGGCTGAAGTTAATCGATAGCCTTCATCGCTAACAAGATAGTGCATAACGACTTCAAGGCGTTCTTGAGGGTATATTTACGTCCGGGCATAGGACTTTCCAGTTTGAAAGTCCAACTAAATGGGTGCATTACATACTGAGGCTTTATCGCAGGCAATAAAAAAGCGGTGGTCACGGACCACCGCTTTTCGCATTACCTGTTCTTCAAACGCTATTACTCGCGGAACAGCGCTTCGATACTCAGGCCCTGCGCCTGCAGAATTTCACGCAGACGACGCAGACCTTCAACCTGAATCTGACGCACACGCTCACGGGTCAGACCGATTTCGCGGCCCACATCCTCAAGCGTTGCCGCTTCGTAACCTAACAGGCCGAAACGACGAGCCAGTACTTCACGCTGTTTGGCATTCAGTTCAAACAACCACTTAACGATGCTCTGCTTCATATCATCGTCCTGCGTGGTGTCTTCCGGGCCGTTATCCTTTTCATCGGCCAGGATATCCAACAGCGCTTTCTCAGAATCTCCGCCCAGCGGCGTATCAACTGAGGTAATGCGTTCGTTGAGACGCAACATACGGCTTACGTCATCAACCGGTTTATCCAGCTGTTCGGCGATCTCTTCCGCGCTCGGCTCATGATCAAGCTTGTGCGACAGTTCACGCGCGGTGCGCAGATAAACATTCAACTCCTTGACGATGTGAATCGGCAGGCGGATGGTACGGGTTTGATTCATTATCGCCCGTTCAATCGTCTGACGAATCCACCAGGTGGCGTACGTTGAGAAACGGAACCCACGCTCTGGGTCGAATTTTTCAACAGCACGAATCAAGCCAAGGTTACCCTCTTCAATCAGGTCCAACAGTGCCAGACCACGATTGCTGTAACGGCGAGCAATCTTCACCACCAGTCGTAAGTTACTTTCGATCATGCGACGACGAGATGGGATATCTCCTTTCAGTGCGCGGCGAGCGAAGAAAACTTCTTCCTCTGCCGTCAACAGCGGAGAATAACCAATTTCGCCGAGGTAAAGCTGCGTCGCATCTAAAACACGTTGCGTCGCACCCTGTGACAACAACTCTTCTTCTGCCAGTTCATTATCACCAGGGTCATTTTCAACAAGAGCCTTCTCGTCGAAAATCTCAGCTCCGTTCTCGTCGAATTCCGCATCTTCGTGTAACTCGTTAACTTTCAGCGTATTCTGGCTCATAAGCGGCTCCTACCCGTGATCCCTGGGCAGAACTTCAAGGCTCTGCCCGTTTATCGCTGCGGTAAATAACGCAACGGGTTGACGGATTTCCCCTTGTAACGAATTTCAAAATGCAATCTAACTGAACTGGTTCCGGTGCTACCCATGGTAGCTATCTTCTGCCCCGCCTTCACTTCTTGTTGTTCCCGGACCAGCATTGTGTCGTTATGGGCGTAGGCACTCAGGTAGTCATCATTATGTTTGATGATAATCAGGTTACCGTAACCGCGCAGCGCATTACCTGCATACACTACACGCCCGGACGCGGTGGCAACCACAGGTTGTCCTCGTGAACCGGCGATATCGATGCCTTTATTACCGCCTTCAGCAGCAGAGAAGTTATCGATAATCTTACCGTCGGTAGGCCAACGCCAACCAGCCACAGGGGTTGAACTGGACGTTGTACTGCTTACCGTCGGCGGTGCGGTAACCGGGGCTGTCGTCGTTGCAACAGTTGTTGTCCCCGTTGAAGGCAGCATTTTGCCTCCGCCTGATTTTCCTGAATCATCAGAATACGTAATAACAGGTTGCTGCGCAACTGTAGAAGTTTTGATTTGTGCAGAACCAGGAGAATTCGGAACGCCACCCTGCGTTGCATCAGCTACGGTGATCGCATTGCCGCCGGTAATCGGCGATCCTGAGCCATTACCAACCTGCAAAGCCTGACCTACATTGAGGTTGTAAGGCGCAGCGATATTATTTCGTTGGGCTAAATCACGAAAATCATTGCCGGTAATCCAGGCAATATAGAACAACGTGTCGCCTCGTTTTACTGTATATGTATCACCGCTGTAACTACCTTTCGGAATATTCTCATAACTGCGGTTGTAAACAATCCGACCATTTTGCGTAGTTACATTAGCATTGCTGCTGTTAGCTGAAGAAGAAAATACAGGTCTGGATGGCACTGAACCGTTCGTCATGCCGCCGCCTGAAGTGAGCATCCCACCGCCCCCAGACTGTGACTGGCTGCCAACAGTGCTAATCGGGGCCTGTGTGTTATCATCAGAAGTACAGCCCGCCAGCCAAAATCCAATCAGTGAAACAGCCGCAACGCGGCTCAACGTAAAAAGTGGGCTTCCCATGCTCATTTATCCCCCGTGATAACAAACCTGTGACGAGCTTTTAAAACTGTGGGCGTCATTTGTTACGCCCGGCTATCTGCTGCTGGCAGATGAAAAGGCTGATACTAACAACAACCTAATCCCGGTGCCATTAATCAGTTGTGAAGAAATGCGTAGTGCCTCAACGCCGGATCAGGCCAGATCGCCTTTCACCAGCGGAACAAAGCGCACCGGCTCAATCGTATCCACGACAAACTCGTCGCCCCGGCGACGGATGCGCTTCAGCTGCTGCAATTCCTCGCCTACCGGCAAAACCATAATGCCGCCGTCATCCAGCTGCGACATCAGAGCGACCGGAATTTCCGGCGGCGCCGCAGTAACGATGATGGCGTCAAAAGGGGCGCGTGCCGCCCATCCTTCCCAGCCATCGCCGTGACGCGTAGAAACGTTATGTAAATCAAGCTGCTTCAGGCGTCGTTTTGCCTGCCACTGTAACCCTTTGATGCGTTCGACGGAGCAGACGTGATCCACCAGATGCGCAAGTATAGCCGTCTGGTAGCCGGAGCCGGTGCCGATTTCCAGCACGCGCGACGCCGGCTTCAGCTCCAGCAACGAGGTCATCCTGGCTACCATATAGGGCTGCGAGATGGTCTGCCCGGAGCCGATGGGCAACGACATATTTTCCCAGGCCTTGTGCGCCAACGCCTCATCGACAAAACGTTCGCGCGGCACATCGCCGATCGCTTTCAGCAACAGCTCATCATCAATGCCCTGCTGACGTAGTTGATCCAGTAAAGCCTCGATGCGTCTGCTTACCATAGCGCCTCGACTCCGGCTTTGGTTAACCAACTGCCAACCACCTCTTGCGCCTGATGGGCGGTGAGATCGACATGCAGCGCGGTAACGGAAACATAGCCTTCATCGACCGCGGCGAAATCGGTGTCTGGCCCGGCGTCATGCTTGTCGCCCGGCGGACCGATCCAGTAAAGCGTATTGCCGCGCGGATCCTGCTGCGGAATAACCTTATCGGCGGGATGACGACTACCGCAGCGGGTGACGCGGATGCCTTTGATCTGTTCAAGCGGCAGGTCAGGCACGTTGATATTGAGGATGCGGCCGGTGCGCAGCGGTTCGCGTTGCAGCCCCTGCAAAATCGCGCAGGTGACGGCGGCGGCGGTAGCGTAATGCTGATGACCATCCAGCGAGACCGCGAGCGCCGGCAGTCCCAGATGGCGCCCTTCCATCGCCGCGGCCACCGTGCCGGAATAGATGACGTCGTCGCCGAGGTTAGGTCCGGCATTAATGCCAGAAACCACAATATCCGGTCGCGGATGCATTAGCGCGTTCACACCGAGGTAAACGCAATCGGTAGGCGTGCCCATCTGCACAGCAATATCGCCGTTAGGCCAGCTAAAGGTACGCAGCGGCGTTTCCAGCGTCAGCGAGTTGGAGGCGCCGCTGCGGTTGCGATCGGGCGCGACAATCTGCACCTCCGCAAACTCGCGTAACGCTTTCGCCAGCACCTGAATCCCTGGCGCCTGAATGCCGTCATCGTTACTCAGCAATATCCGCATCGTTACCTTCCTGTTCGAAAAGTTCCCTGACTATGCTGGTGGCGAAGCTACCTGCCGGCAACCAGAAACTGAGCGTCAGCGTAGCATCGTCGCTCCAGCTCCAGCGCATATCGCGCGGGATAACTAACATGGCGCGGCGGGCAGCGTCGACGCGCTCGCGCTCAAGCAGCGCAATCAGCGTCTCTTCGCCCGCCAGACTCTGCTGTTCAAACGCCAGCGCGGCGTCGCGGCTGCCCCACTCGCCGCTGCCGGGCAGCGGCGCGGTAATGCGCAGCTCATTATTATCGATACGCTGTTGCAGCTGCGGCAGCTCTTCCTGCGTCGCCACAAACCAGCTGCCGCGTCCGGTGAGCTGTAGCGCGTCGCCGGGCAGCGCCCGCGTCAGACCGCCCTGTTCCGCCAGCCGGTCGCTGACAACCTGATTGAACAGCGCGCTGCGCGCGGCGGAAAGCAGAAAGCTGCGTTTATTACGCTCGCGCACGCGGATTTCATTGCTGGCCCAGCGCTTCGCCTGATCGAGGTTATTGCCCTGAATGCCGAAGCGTTGCTGACCAAAATAGTTCGGCGCGCCGCTGACGCAGATGCGTTGCAGGCGCTCTTCCACCCTGGCGCGATCGCTGATCTGGCGCAGCACCAGTTTAAAGGCGTTGCCCGCCAGCGCGCCGGTGCGTAGCTTGCGCTTATGACGCGCCACCTGCAGAATTTCGCAGCCTTCCAACGAAAAGGCGGAAAAATCGGGCGTATCTTTACCAGGCAGACGCAGGCAGAGCGTCTGCTCCGTGACCGCATAGCGGTCTTTCATCCCGGCGAAGCTGACGTCGCGCGGATGGATTTTGGCGAACTTCGCCAGCGCGTCGGCAACAAAGCGGGTATTGCATCCGGTTTTGCGGATGCGCACCAGAAGATGCTCGCCTTCGCCGTCCGCCTCGTAGCCGAGATCCTCGATAACCTCGAAATCGTCCGGGCTGGCCTTAAGCTGCCCCTGAACGCCGGGCTTGCCGTACAGCCACTGCCATTCTGGTAACGCCATTACGCCTCCGCCCTTATCAATAGCGCCACCGCTTCGCAGGCGATGCCTTCGCCGCGGCCGGTAAAGCCCAGTTTTTCGGTCGTGGTGGCCTTCACGTTGACGTCGTCCATATGGCAGCCGAGATCTTCGGCGATATTGATGCGCATTTGCGGCACATGCGGCAGCATTTTCGGCGCCTGGGCGATGATCGTCACGTCGACGTTGCCTATACGGTAGCCCTTCGCCTGAATGCGGCGCCACGCTTCGCGCAGCAGGCCGCGACTGTCGGCGCCTTTAAATGCCGGATCGGTATCGGGAAAAAGCTTGCCGATATCGCCCAGCGCGGCGGCGCCCAGCAGCGCATCCGTCAGCGCATGCAGCGCGACGTCGCCGTCTGAATGCGCGATAAATCCATGGTCGAACGGAATCCGCACGCCGCCAATAATCAACGGGCCTTCGCCACCGAAAGCATGGACGTCAAAACCGTGACCAATACGCATCATGCGCACTCCTTGTTATGTAATTGAGTAAGGTAAAACGCCGCCAGCGCCAGGTCTTCAGGACGCGTGACCTTAATGTTATCGCTGCGGCCAGCCACCAGCTCAGGATGATAGCCGCAATATTCCAGCGCAGATGCTTCATCGGTGATGGTGGCGCCTTCGTTCAGCGCGCGCGTCAGGCACTGGCGCAACAGCGCAAGCGGAAACAGCTGCGGCGTCAGCGCGTGCCACAGCGCTTCGCGCTCTACCGTATGGGCAATCGCGTCTTTGCCTGGCTCGCTGCGCTTCATCGTATCGCGCACCGGCGCGGCCAAAATGCCGCCTACGCGGCTATGGCGGCTGATGGCTAACAAACGCTGTAAATCTTCCGCCGCCAGGCAGGGACGCGCTGCGTCATGCACCAGGACCCAGTCAGCGCGTTCGGCTGAGCTCAGTCCCGCCAGTACGGAATCGGCGCGCTGTTTTCCCCCAATGACCGGGAGAATGCGGCTATCGTTAGCCAGCGGCAGCTGTTGAAAATAGTTGTCTTCTGGACTGAGCGCAACAATCACCCGGTTAATCGCCGGATGCGCCAGCAGACTGGCGATGCTGTGTTCCAGAATGGTGGAGTGACCAATAGTCAGGTACTGCTTGGGGCGCCCGGATTGCATACGGCTGCCGATACCGGCAGCGGGCACCACGGCGATAATATCCGGCCAGGAGTCAGTTAATGTGGTCATTGCTATCGTTGTTGGTTCGGCAAGGCCTGCTGCCCGTTACGTTTATTTTGATCCGACACCAGGCGATAGAAGGTCTCGCCGGGTCTAATCATCCCCAGCTCATTACGTGCGCGCTCCTCAATCGCCTCCGAACCGCCGTTGAGATCGTCGATTTCGGCAAACAACTGATCGTTGCGCGCTTTTAATTTGGCATTGTTCGCCTGTTGTACCACGACGTCATCGCTGACGCGGGTGTAATCATGAATCCCATTCTTGCCCAGCCACAGCGAATATTGCAGCCAGGCCAGCAATGCAAGTAACAGCAGCGTCAGTTTTCCCATCCCCGCCCCCTGAAAAACGGCTCAATCATCCCACAACTTTTCGCCGGACTCCACTCTACAGGCGAAATTGCGCCGCATTCTCAGCGAGACGCCTGAAAATAGTGCTGCGGGTAAAGTTTTGTAACCTGCGGTCGCGTTTGATCATGCCCTGAACGGGGCTCGGCATCCGTCAGCCGCTTCGCTGAGCAGCCGCTCGTCGCGTCTTAAACAGAGCGCAGAGGGCTTACCAGCCGGTAAGCCAGGAGAAGAGCAGCCAGAAGAGGCAGACGACGGTGGCAAGGGTGAGCAGCAGCGTCCAGATAAGCTGACCGCGCAGCAGCAGGCCGAAGACGATGCCTGTCAGCACCGCAACCGGCAGCAGCGCAAGGAAAAAAGGCCAGGTATAGAGCAGAAAAAACAGCGTGTTGGAGCCATACAGCAGAAAGGGGATCGCTAGCGCGCACCAGTAAGAGATGAAACCGATAACGCCGCCAGGAAACGACCAGGCGCGTTCGTCCTGGTCATGATCGTTTTTACGGGCCAGCAGGGGTGTAACATTATGCATAGGTATCCTGTTGTTGCGCGTAGCGGCCTGCTCTCAGGCAGTTTGCCGCTGCAATCTCAGGCTTTGATAATATCGCGCCCGCGCAGCAGATCTAACAGTTGCGCCGTTAATTTTGTTACCAATTGTTCGCCATCAAGATGGATTTCCGGTAGCGAAGGCGCCTCATAAACCGCGTCGATACCGGTGAAATTACGCAGCTCGCCCGCGCGCGCTTTTTTATATAATCCTTTCGGATCGCGCGCCTCGCAGATCGCCAGCGGCGTATCGACAAACACCTCGATAAACTGCCCGTCGCCCAGCATTTCCCGCACCATCTGACGCTCTGCGCGATGCGGAGAGATAAAGGCGGTCAGCACCACCAGCCCGGCGTCTACCATCAGCCTGGCGACTTCGCCGACGCGGCGGATATTCTCCTTGCGATCCGCGTCGCTGAAGCCTAAATCGCTGCAAAGTCCGTGGCGCACGTTGTCGCCGTCAAGCAGATAGGTGCTGACGCCCAGCTGATGCAGCGCCTGTTCCAGCGCGCCCGCCACCGTGGACTTACCTGAGCCGGAAAGCCCGGTAAACCAGAGCACGACGCCCTGATGACCGTGCTGCCGCTCGCGATCGGCACGCGTCACCGCATGCGCGTGCCAGACCACATTCTCATCGTGCGCGGCCATCTTATTTCGCACCCAGATCGCGTAAGTCACGCGCTTCCCAGTGTGGGAAGTGACGACGGATCAGCGCGTTCAGCTCCAGCTCGAAGGCGGAGAAATCGCCGCGGCTGAGGCTGGCGTTCTGCTGCGGCTGACGGATCATGCCCGCGCCGACGGTGACATTGGAGAGGCGATCGATAAAGATCATCCCGCCGGTCACCGGATTCTGCTGATAGGGATCGATCACCATCGGTTCGTCAAAAGTCACGTTAACCAGACCGATGCCGTTCAGCGGCAGCGCGTCGACATCGCTGTTGTGGGTCAGGTTATTGATATTGACCTGATAGTCGATGCTTTCGATGCGCGCGCGGGTTTTCTTGCCGGCGATTTTGACGTCGAAGCTCTGTCCCGGCGTCAGCGCCTGCTCCGCCATCCACACCACGTCGACCGCCGCGCCCTGCACCGCCTTCAGCGTCTCATCCGCCGCTACCAGCAGATCGCCGCGGCTGATATCGATTTCATCGCTCAGCACGATAGTGATCGCCTCGCCCGGCCCCGCTTCAGGCAGGTCGCCGTCAAAGGTGACGATGCGCGCGACGGAGGATTCCACGCCCGACGGCAGCGCTTTAATGCGCTGTCCGACGCGCAGGATGCCGGAGGCCAGCGTTCCGGCATAGCCGCGGAAATCGAGGTTGGGACGGCTGACATACTGCACCGGGAAGCGCATCGGCTGGCTTTCCACCACGCGGTTGACCTCAACAGTTTCCAGCACGTCCAGCAGCGTCGGGCCGCTGTACCAGTTCATCGTGCTACTCTGCGTCGCAACATTATCGCCTTCCAGCGCAGACATCGGCACGAAGCGAATATCAAGAGAGCCCGGCAGCTGTGCGGCGAAGTCCAGGTAGTCCTGTTTGATCTGCTCGTAGCGATCCTGGCTGTATTCCACCAGATCCATCTTATTAATCGCCACCACCAGATGCTTAATGCCCAGCAGCGTGGAGATAAAGCTGTGGCGACGCGTCTGATCCAGCACGCCTTTACGGGCGTCGATCAGCAGAATTGCCAGGTCGCAGGTGGACGCACCGGTGGCCATGTTGCGGGTGTACTGCTCGTGTCCCGGCGTGTCGGCGATAATAAACTTACGCTTTTCCGTGGAGAAATAGCGGTAGGCGACATCAATGGTAATGCCCTGCTCGCGCTCCGCCTGCAGGCCATCCACCAGCAGCGCCAGATCGAGCTTCTCGCCCTGGGTGCCGTGACGTTTGCTGTCGTTGTGCAGCGACGAGAGCTGATCTTCATAAATCTGGCGCGTGTCGTGCAGCAGACGCCCGATCAGCGTGCTTTTGCCGTCGTCGACGCTGCCGCAGGTGAGAAAACGCAGCAGGCTTTTATGCTGTTGCGCATGCAGCCAGGCTTCTACCCCGCCCTGTTCGGCGATCTGTTGTGCAATAACGGTATTCATCTGGCGTCTCCTCAGAAATAGCCCTGACGTTTCTTCAGCTCCATTGAGCCAGCCTGGTCGCGGTCAATCACGCGGCCCTGTCGCTCGCTGGTGGTGGAAACCAGCATCTCTTCAATGATCTCGGGCAGCGTCTGCGCAGAGGATTCTACCGCGCCGGTCAGCGGCCAGCAGCCCAAGGTACGGAAACGCACCATACGCTGTTTGATCTCTTCGCCCGGCTGAAGATCGATGCGATCGTCATCAATCACCATCAGCATGCCGTCGCGTTCCAGTACCGGACGCTCGGCCGCCAGATAAAGCGGCACGATGTCGATATTTTCCAGGAAGATGTACTGCCAGATATCCAGCTCGGTCCAGTTAGAGAGCGGAAACACGCGAATGCTTTCGCCTTTGTTGATCTGGCCGTTGTAGTTGTGCCACAGCTCCGGGCGCTGGTTTTTCGGGTCCCAGCGATGAAAGCGGTCGCGGAAAGAGTAGATGCGCTCTTTGGCACGCGACTTCTCTTCATCGCGCCGCGCGCCGCCGAACGCGGCGTCGAAACCATATTTGTTCAGCGCCTGCTTCAACCCTTCGGTTTTCATGATGTCGGTATGCTTGGCGCTGCCGTGCACGAACGGGTTGATGCCCATCGCCACTCCTTCCGGGTTGCGATGCACAATCAGCTCCGCGCCGATCTCTTTTACCGTGCGGTCGCGGAACGCGTACATATCGCGGAATTTCCAGCCGGTATCAACATGCAGCAGCGGGAACGGCAGCGTGCCGGGCCAGAAAGCTTTGCGCGCCAGGTGCAGCATTACCGATGAATCTTTGCCGATGGAGTAAAGCATCACCGGATTGCCAAATTCAGCCGCCACTTCGCGGATAATATGGATACTCTCCGCCTCCAGTTGACGCAGATGAGTCAGTCGTTTTTGATCCATAATGTTTCCTTAAGCCAAATTCACAACGGCGGAGTCGCGTCCCGCCTGCTGCGCTGAATGTTGAAACCAGGCCAGCTGCGCGTGCAGATTCACCACTTCGCCGATCACCAGCAGCGCAGGCGTCGGCGCCTGCTGAGCCAGCGTTTCCAGCTCGGCCAGCGTGCCGGTCAATACCTGCTGATCCTGCCGCGTGCCGCGTCCGATCACCGCGACCGGCGTCGTCGCTGCGCGGCCATGGGCGATGAGCTGCTGCGAAATTTCCGCCGCTTTCACCGTGCCCATATAGATGGCCAGCGTCTGGCGGGAACGCGCCAGCGACGGCCAGTCGATAGCGTCGCCGTCTGCGCGGCAGTGTCCGGTAATAAACAGCACGCTCTGCGCATAGTCGCGATGGGTCAGCGGAATGCCCGCATAGGCGGTAGCGCCTGACGCCGCCGTCACTCCCGGCACGACCTGGAACGGAATGCCCGCTTCCTGCGCCGCCTGCAACTCTTCGCCGCCGCGCCCGAAGATAAAGGGATCGCCGCCCTTCAGGCGCACTACGCGTTTCCCTTTGCTCGCCAGCTGGACCAGCAGGCGATTGGTCTCTTCCTGCGCCACCGAATGCGCGCCGGCGCGTTTGCCGACGCAGAGCCGGTCGGCGTCGCGGCGCACTAAATCAAGGATCTCGTCGCTGACCAGATGGTCATACAGCACCACGTCCGCCTGCTGCATGACCTGTAACGCGCGCAGCGTCAGCAGGCCCGCGTCGCCCGGACCGGCGCCGACTAAAATAATTTCGCCCTGCTGCGGCGGCGCATCCGTTAACTGCGCGTCCAGCGTCTGCTTTGCGCCCTGCACGTTGCCCGCCGCCATCTGGCTGGCGAACAGACCGTTGAACGCGCGCTCCCAAAAGCGACGACGATCGGACATTTTGCTGAAGCGCTGTTTGACCTTATCGCGCCACTCCCCCGCCACCTGCGCCATCTGCCCCAGGTTGGCGGGCAGCAGCGCCTCCAGCTTTTCGCGCAGCATACGCGCCAGCACCGGCGCGGTGCCGCTGGAGGAGATCGCCACCACCAGCGGCGAGCGATCGACAATGGACGGGAAGATAAAGGAGCATTTCGGCTGATCGTCGACCACGTTCGCCAGCAGGCGACGCTGGTTCGCCGCCTCGAACACGCGCGCGTTAAGCGCGCCGTCGTCGGTGGCGGCAATGACCAGGTAAACGCTATCCAGCTGGGCCTCGTCGAACGCTGTCGCCAGCCATTCCAGCTGCTGTTTGTCCGCCAGCTCCCGCAGCTCGGCGCAGAGTTCGCGTGCGGCAATCTGCACGCGCGCGCCCGCGCGACGCAGCAGCTCAATTTTTCGCGCCGCCACATCGCCGCCGCCAACAACCAGCACCGGCTTTGCTTTCAGATCGGCAAATATAGGGAGATAATCCACGTCGGCCTTACTTCAATAACAAAAAGTTAACGCGACTATACGACTGCTGCTTCAGGCAGATGAAATTACGAATTGGAATGAGTAGTTACCGAATGGAATAACGCCACGGCAGAGCTTCGAACAAAAGGTGCTTAACAAGTGATATTTCGGGCATTTAAGAACGATTGAAATTGTGCAATGCGCGTCACAATTTCATACTATCGGTGCAAAATTATTTCGCTTCAGCGTCATGGGATGACGTTTAAGGACTCAGGTATGTTTTCCTTCCTCCGCCTGACTGCGCTGGCCGCGCTGCTCAGCTGCGGTATCAGTCTGCCGGTCGGCGCCGCCGCGCCCGTGGCCGGCCAGTTTGCCGAACAGCAATTACGTCATATCGCCACCTGGTTCCCCGGCCGCATGGCGGGCAGCCCGGCGGAAATGCTTACTGCCGACTATCTCCAGCAGCTGTTTGCGGAGATGGGCTATCAAAGCGACAAGCGCAATTTTAATACCAAAGCGCCGTGGCGCGGCAACGACGGCAAAACGCACTGGCGCAATCTGACCGCCACCTCGGTTATCGCCGCCCGCGCCGGCGAGGTGCCGCAGGAGATTCTGGTGGTCGCCCATCTCGATACCTGGCGTCCGCTCAGTGAAGCCGAGGCGGAGAAAAACCTCGGCGGGTTACGTTTGCAGGGCGCGGATGATAACGCATCGGGTCTGGGCGTCATGCTGGAGCTGGCGCAGCAGCTGAGCCATACGCCGCTGCACTACGGTATTCGCTTTGTGGCGCTCAGCGCCTGGCAGGATGAGCTGCACGGCCGCGACGACTATATCGCGCGCATGAAAGCCGCCGATCGTAAAAATACCCTGCTGGTGATCGATCTGAATAGCCTGATCGTCGGCGACAAGCTCTACTTTAACAGCGGCAAGAATACCGCTTCGGCGGTGATCAAGCAGACGCGCGATCGGGCGCTTGATATCGCCCACCGCTACGGCATCAGCGCCGATAAGCGTCCGCCCCACAGCGTCGCCTCCCCTGAGTCGAATGCGTTCGACCAGGCCGGTTTTCCGCTGCTGACGGTGCGGGCCACCAACTGGGCGTTAGGCAAGAAAGACGGCGGCCAGCAGCGCGCCGTTTCCCGTCATTTCCCCCAGGGCACCAGCCATCATCAAACCGGGGTGGATAATTTGAACTATCTTGACCAATGGCTGCCAGGCCGCATCAGCGTCCGAACGCGGGACAGCGTGCGCATCCTGCTTCCTCTGATTAGCGAACTGGCTAATCCTCCCCGCGTAAAAAAGGAGACATAATGTACGTTATCAACCTGAGCTATCACCGACCGATGGAAGAGGTCGAGGCGCTGACGCCAGCGCATATCGACTGGGTAAAGCGCTATTTCGAAGCGGGCGTGTTTCTGGCCGCCGGCCGTAAAGATCCGCGTAACGGCGGCATGATCCTGGCGAAAGATATCGATCGCAATCGTCTGGATACCATTCTCGGCGAAGATCCGTTCGTGGCGGTGGCGCAGTACGAAGTGATTAAGGTCAACGTATCGATGACCACTGAAGCGCTGAAGGCGCTGGCGGAAGGGTAAGGCGCGCAGACCTGCGAAAAAGCTTGCGCAGGCATGACGTCATTCCCAAAGCGTTAAAATAAAACAGGCGGTCCGAAGACCGCCTGCTGCGTTTAAGCGCGGGTACGCCGCCTACTCATGCAGGCCGCATTCACGCTTCAGACCAAAGAAGCGCGTTTCTTCTTCCGCCATGCCCGGCTCCCACTTACGCGTGGTGTGGGTATCTCCCACCGAAAGGTAGCCTTCGTCCCACAGCGGATGATAATGCAGGCCGTGCTGCTGCAGGTACTGGTAAACCTGACGGTTGTCCCAGTCAATAATCGGCAGCACCTTGAATACGCCGCGCTGCACCGCCAGCACCGGCAGATTAGCGCGGCTGCCGGACTGTTCGCGCCGTAAACCCGCGAACCAGCTCTGCGCGCGCAGCGTTTCCAGCGCGCGGTTCATCGGCTCGACCTTATTGATTTCGTTATAGCGCTCAAGCCCTTCGACGCCCTGCTCCCACAGTTTGCCGTAGCGCGCCTCCTGCCATGCCGGAGACTGCTCGGCGCGGAATACCTTCAGGTTCAGGCTCAGCTTCTCCGTCAGCTCGTCGATAAAGCGATAGGTTTCCGGGAACAGGTAGCCGGTATCGGTCAGGATCACCGGCATGTCCGGCTTCTGGCGCGTGACCAGATGCAGCGATACCGCCGCCTGAATGCCGAAGCTGGAAGAGAGAACAAACTCGCCCGGCAGGTTCTCCAGCGCCCAGATCACGCGATCTTCGGCGGACAGCTTTTCCAGCTGCGTGTTGACGTCGGCTAACGCCATAACGCGGTCTATCTTGGGCAACGCATTCAGTGCTGCGAGATCGAGTACAGACATGCTCTCCTCCGTTTATTCCCAGAAATCCCGCGCCGGATCGACGATCGGTTTGACAATGCCGGCGCGCAGAGTGAAATCACCAAACTCTTCGCCCGGTGCGCGCTCCTGCGCCCAGCGTCCCACCAGTTCATCGATAACGGCGAGGATCTCATCTTCGGTAATGTTTTCGCGGTACATGCGCGGAATGCGCGTACCGATGCGGTTGCCGCCGAGATGCAGGTTGTAGCGGCCCGGCGCTTTGCCTACCAGCCCCAGTTCCGCCAGCATCGCGCGGCCGCAGCCGTTCGGACAGCCGGTAACGCGCAGTACGATATGCTCATCGCCGACGCCGTGCTTCGTCATGATCTCTTCGACGCGCGTAACAAAGGCAGGCAGAAAACGTTCCGCCTCGGCCATCGCCAGCGGGCAGGTTGGGAACGCTACGCAGGCCATGGAGTTTTCGCGCTGCGCAGTGACGTTTTCCATCAGGCCGTGCGCGCGGGCAATCGCTTCGATACGCTCTTTTTCGCTTTCCGGCACGCCAGCGACGATCAGGTTCTGGTTGGCGGTCAGGCGGAAGTCGCCCTGATGCACCTTCGCGATCTCCGCCACGCCGCTTTTCAGCGGACGTCCCGGATAATCCAGCAGGCGGCCATTTTCAATAAACAGCGTCAAATGCCACTTATTGTCGATCCCTTTCACCCAACCGAAACGATCGCCGCGGGTAGTGAATGTATACGGGCGGATCGGGCCGAAGGTCATCCCGGCGCGTTTTTCCACTTCCGCTTTAAAGGTCTCCACGCCGACGCGCTCAAGCGTATATTTGGTTTTGGCGTTTTTACGGTTAGTGCGATTGCCCCAGTCGCGCTGGGTCGTCACCACCGCCTCCGCCACCGCCAGGGTTTTATCCAGCGGCAGGAAACCAAACTCGCTGGCGGTGCGGGCGTAAGTCTCTTTGTTGCCGTGTTCTATAGAAAGGCCGCCGCCCACCAGCAGGTTAAAGCCGATCAACCTGCCGTTTTCCGCGATAGCGATAAAGTTCATATCGTTGGCGTGCAGGTCGACGTCATTATGCGGCGGCACTACGACGGTGGTTTTAAACTTACGCGGCAGATAGGTAGAGCTGAGGATCGGCTCCTCGTCGGTGGTCGCCGCCTTTTTCTCATCCAGCCAGATTTCCGCATAGGCGCGGGTACGCGGCAGCAGATGCTCGGAGATTTTCTTCGCCCACTCGTATGCTTCCTGATGCAGGGCAGACTCAATCGGGTTGGAACTGCACAGCACATTGCGGTTCATATCGTTGGCAGTGCCGATGGCGTCCAGCCCAACTTCGTGCAGCATCTGGTGCGCCGGCTTCACGTTCTTTTTCAGAATGCCGTGAAACTGGAAGGTTTGACGGTTGGTGAGACGCACGCTGCCGTACAGGGTGTTTTCCGCCGCGAATTTCTCAATCGCCAGCCACTGTTTCGGCGTGATGATGCCGCCGGGCAGACGACAGCGCAGCATCATGGCGTGACGCGGCTCCAGCTTCTGCTCGGCGCGTTCGGCGCGAATATCGCGATCATCCTGCTGATACATGCCGTGAAAGCGGATCAGCAGGAAGTTGTCGCCGCTAAAGCCGCCGGTCAGGCCATTCTGCAAATCTTCCGCGATGGTGCCGCGCAGAAAATTGCTCTCTTTTTTCATGCGCTCCGCATCGGAAAGCTTTCCTTCGACGACCAGCGGTCCAGGGTGTTTTTCACTCATCAGTAAACGTCTCGCTGATAACGGCGCTCAATGCGCAGCTCACTTAAAAATTCATCGGCCGATTCAAGGTCCATGCCGCCCTGTTCAGCCACCACTTCCAGTAATGCCTGCTCGACATCTTTCGCCATACGGTTGGCGTCGCCGCAGACATAAATGTGGGCGCCTTCCTGTAACCAGCGCCACACTTCCGCGCCTTTCTCGCGGATTTTGTCCTGTACGTAGATCTTATGCTGCTGGTCGCGCGACCAGGCTAAATCGATATTGGTCAGTAAGCCATCTTTGACATATCTCTGCCACTCCACCTGATAGAGGAAATCCTCGGTGAAGTGCGGGTTGCCGAAGAACAGCCAGTTTTTGCCGCCGGCGCCGTCGTTTTCACGTTGCTGCATAAAGGCGCGGAACGGCGCGATGCCGGTGCCCGGCCCGATCATGATCACCGGCGCGTCGGGATCGGCGGGCAGACGGAAGTTATCGTTGTGTTCGATAAACACCCGCACTTCGCCCTCTTCCTGCAGCCGATCGGCCAGATAGCTGGAGGCGCCGCCGGCGCGCTGACGGCCATCGATCTCATAACGCACCGCGCCGACGGTAATGTGGACTTCGCTCTCCGTCTCCGCCTGTGAAGAGGCGATGGAGTAAAGGCGCGGCGTTAGCGGACGCAACAGCGACAGCAGCTGCTCCGGGTTCAGCTCGCCAGGCGCCTGACGTACCATATCAACAATCGGCATCGTCTGCGCGTAGTGTTGCAGCTGCGCTTTATCCGCCGCCAGCGCCAGCAGACGCTCGTTGCGCACCAGCTTCGCATACTGTTCCACGATCTGCGGCGTGTTCACCGTCAGTTCAAAATGCTGCTGTAAAGCCAGCGACAGCGGCAGCGTCTGGCCTTTTACCTCGACGCTCTCATCGCCGCGCAGCCAGAGCAGCTCGGTCAGCTCTTTCACCAACGCCGGATCGTTTTCATACCAGACGCCAAGTGCGTCGCCCGGCTGATAGCGCAGCCCGGCGTCGCCCAGATCGATTTCAATATGGCGCACGTCTTTATCCGAACCACGACCGGTGATTTTCTGATTCACCGACAGCGTGGCCGTCAGCGGCTCATCACGCGTATAAGGCGTGGTGAAAACTTCGTTGACGCTGCCGCTCGCGGTGGCGGCGGCCTGGGCAGGCGTTTCCGTCGGCACGCGCTGTTGCAGCAGCGCGACGACCGCTTTACGCCACTTCTCCGCCTCGGCGGCGAATTCCACATCCGCGTCAACGCGCTCCAGCAGGCGCTCGCCGCCCAGCTCGGCCAGGCGGCTATCGAAATCTTTCCCGGCCTTGCTGAAAAATTCGTAGGAGGTATCGCCCAGACCGAAGACCGCAAATGCAGTATCGGTCAGCTTCGGCGCTTTTTTCGACATCAGATATTTATGCAGCGCGACCGCCTCTTCCGGCGGATCGCCTTCGCCCTGCGTCGAGGTGACGATCAGCAGCAGTTTCTCCTGCGCGATTTGCTTGAATTTATAGTCGCCGGCATTTACCAGCTTCACGTTCAGCTTCGCCGCCTGCAGATCATCGCGCAGCTGTTCCGCTACACGGCGCGCGTTGCCGGTCTGCGAGGCGGAGAGCAGCGTAATGGTCGGCGTCTCGGCGGGCGCGGCGATAAGCTGAGCGGCAGAGCCGACTTCAGGGGTCTGGTTGACCCGCCCCCAGAAATAGCCGGAGATCCATGCCAGCTGCGTAGTCGTTAAATCATTGGTCGCCGCCTGCAAGCGGGCGAGCTGCTCCGGGTTAAGCGGGAGCAAAGAACCTGGGGGTGCCTGAGTCGTCATTGCCTTGAGAATTCCAGTATCAATGGTTCCAAACCGTTCAGAGACGGGAGATGAGGTAGGTTACCGAGTCGCATATTAACCGGTAAATAAGGGTTAGAAATAATAAATAACCAAAACGCCTAAACACTTTTAGCGGTAATGCTTAACGTTTTAACTGTTTAAAAATAACGTTATCAATCAAAAGCTTAATCTTGGATGCATTTTTGAATGCACCTAAAAGGGGCCAGAGCGGGGAAACGGGTGCGAAAAATCTCGTTTTCCGGTAGACTTCGCCGGTTTTTGCAACAATTGAGACATCAAACATGGCAACCACGCTTTTTAAAGATTTCCAGTTCGAAGCCGCACACCGTCTGCCGCACGTACCTGAGGGCCACAAATGTGGACGTTTACACGGTCACTCATTCCTGGTGCGTCTTGAAATCACCGGCGACGTTGATCCCTATACCGGCTGGATTATGGATTTCGCCGAGCTGAAGGCCGCGTTCAAACCGCTCTACGATCGCCTGGACCACTACTACCTGAACGATATTCCGGGCCTGGAGAATCCTACCAGCGAAGTGCTGGCGCAGTGGATTTGGCAACAGATGAAGCCGGTCGTGCCGCTGCTGAGCGCGGTGATGATCAAAGAAACCTGCACCGCCGGCTGCGTCTATCGCGGCGAATAGCCGTCGCTTAACGCTCTTTTCTTCCTGTCCAGCGTTCTTTCAGCAGCGCGCCGTTGATCGCCATATCCAGTACAGGCGACGGGGGAAGCCAGTTGGCTTTGTCCAGCGCCTGCATCTGCGCGAGCAATGGATTATCTTCGCCTGCGACGTAATCCGCCAACAGAAGGCCCGCGATCGTCTGCTTTGAAATCCCCGCCCCGTTACAACCGCCAGCGGTGTAGAGAAAATCATTGATTTTTCCCCACTGCGGCGCACCGTTGCGCGTCACGCTAATGGTGCCCGACCAGCAATGACTGAAGGACAGATCGTGAAGCTGCGGATAGATTTTGCGAAATAGCTGCTGATGCAGACGGGCCGCCTGCCGCGTATGACGCGCGCTGATAACACCGTTCAGCGCCGGAATGACATGCTGGCGAATCAGGAACCGACGGTCCTGGGTAAAACGAAGCGTGGCGCCTGCTATCGCATTCACCGGCGTTAAGCCCCAGCTCGCCATTTTCGGCAGCCGGGCCAACTGCGCTTCGTTAAGCGGCGGCGTCAGGCTGGCAAAGGTGCCCATCGCCGCCTGACGACGGAGGCCGGGCAGCAGGTTGCCCGACAGGGCATTGGTCGCCAGAATCACCTTTTTCGCCCGTACCGCGCCCGTCGCGGTATACACCGTCACGCCGTGATGATAATCGATGGCGAGCGCCGGGCTGTGATACCAGAGCTTAACATTCTCAGGCAGCGTATCCGCCAGGCCGGCGATCAGTAGCGCTGGATTCACCAGTACCGTATCCGGCGTAAAAATGGCCTTGTGATAAAAGCGCGTACCCAGTTTTTCCTGTAAAGCGTCGGTATCGAGTTGTTGATACTCTTCCGCCATCTGCGCGAGACTGTCGCAGTAAGCCCGCAAAATTTTGTCCTGTCCTGGCGCGACCTGACAATGGTATTTTCCGGCGGCTTGCCATTCGCACTTGATGTGATGCTCATCCACCAGCGTCTTCAGCCACTGTATGCCCGCCTGCAACAACTGGCGATACGCATGGGCTTTTTTTAGCTCCGCCGTTGAACTGCCGATATTGTGCGGCAGGCCGATAATAAAACCGGAGTTTCTGCCGGATGCGCTGTCATAAGCCGTGCCGGCTTCCAGCACTGCGATTTTCCATGCCGGTTTCAGCATTGCCAGCCGTCGGGCGAAGGCCAGGCCGGCATAACCGGCGCCGATCACCACCCAGTCAGCCTCCGTCGTGGAGGTCAACGCAGGGAAAATGGCAGGCTGAGCGCGCTGGCTAAGCCAGCCGGAGACATTTTGATTAAGCGGCAGACGATTCATAACCCTTCCTTTGGTATGGATACTCCGAAAACAGGAGTGTACCACCCGCAGGTAAGGGCGTTAATCAGGCAATATTAAGGTATTTGTGGGTCTGCATGGAAAGACGCCAGTTGCGCGCGATGCAGGTCGCGATGCAGAGACGCGTCGCATCCTCTTTCTGACTGATCGGTTGCAGCGCGACGATACGCGCTTTTTCATCTTCAAGCCGCGCCAGCAGTTCATCCAGCGCATCGATATCGCGCTGACGTGCCACCGGATGTTTGATCTCATCGGCGCGCGCCAGCGCCTGATTCAGCACGTCATAGCCGCCGCGCATATTCACCTTCGGCGATACCGTCACCCAGGTTTCCGGCGAGCATTGCACCTCATGCGTGCCGCTGGTTTCAATCTGGCAGCTGAAGCCTGCCTGTTGCAGCGCGGCGGTCAGCGGCGTTAAGTCATGAATGCAGGGCTCGCCGCCGGTAATCACTACGTGACGCGCGGTCCACTGCTGACGCTTGATGGTCGCCAGCAGCGCGTCGGCATCGGCGGCGCCCCAGGCGTCGCTCTCTACGGTTTTTATCAGAATATCGCCCAGCGACGTTTCCCGATCGGCCAGCTTATCCCATGTATGTTTGGTATCGCACCAGCTGCAGCCAACCGGGCATCCCTGCAAGCGGATAAAAATTGCCGGAACGCCGGTATAAAAACCTTCGCCCTGCAACGTCTGGAACATTTCATTAATCGGGTACTGCATTACGCACTCACGTCAGGAGAAATAAGGGCGCAGATTATGGCAGATGAAACAAAGGACGCCAAATCTCCTCAGGAGAAAAGGCACAAACTGAAGATAAAAAATCAGGGTCTTATCGCCGAACAGGGCGCGGCGTCAGGTAATTTGGTAGGGGTCAGCGCGCACAAAGAAAAAGCGTTACCCTTATCGGCCTGTGGCGAAATATCTGCTGCCTGAAACGCAGTTAAAAAAAAGCCCCGTCAAAACGGGGCCTTTAGCTGAGCGGCGAAGTTATTCACCGCCAGTCGGTCAATTACTGACCTTTAACTTCTTTCAGACCGTTGAACGGCGCTTTAGCACCCAGCGCTTCTTCAATACGAATCAGCTGGTTGTATTTCGCTACGCGGTCAGAACGGCTCATAGAACCGGTTTTGATCTGGCCCGCTGCGGTACCTACCGCCAGGTCAGCAATGGTTGCGTCTTCGGTTTCGCCTGAACGGTGAGAGATAACGGCAGTGTAGCCAGCATCTTTCGCCATTTTGATTGCAGCCAGCGTTTCGCTCAGAGAACCGATCTGGTTGAATTTGATCAGGATGGAGTTAGCGATGCCTTTCTCGATGCCTTCTTTCAGGATCTTGGTGTTGGTTACGAACAGATCGTCGCCAACCAGCTGGATTTTGTCGCCCAGCACTTTGGTCTGGTAAGCGAAGCCTTCCCAGTCAGATTCGTCCAGGCCATCTTCGATGGAAACGATCGGATACTGTTTGGTCAGATCTTCCAGGAAGTGGGTGAACTCTTCAGAGGTGAACGCTTTGTTGCCTTCGCCAGCCAGAACGTATTTGCCGTCTTTGTAGAACTCAGAAGCCGCGCAGTCCATCGCCAGAGTGATGTCTTTGCCCAGCTCGTAGCCTGCCGCTTTTACCGCTTCAGCGATAACAGCCAGCGCTTCGGCGTTAGAGCCCAGGTTCGGCGCGTAGCCGCCTTCGTCGCCAACAGCGGTGTTCATGCCTTTGCCTTTCAGCACTTTCGCCAGATGATGGAAAACTTCAGAACCCATGCGAATCGCTTCTTTCACGGTTTTCGCGCCAACCGGCTGGATCATGAATTCCTGGATGTCGACGTTGTTATCGGCGTGCTCACCACCGTTGATGATGTTCATCATCGGCAGCGGCATAGAGAATTTGCCCGGCGTGCCGTTCAGTTCAGCAATGTGCTCATACAGCGGCATGCCTTTCGCTGCGGCTGCAGCTTTGGCGTTGGCCAGAGAAACCGCCAGAATCGCGTTAGCGCCGAAGTTGGATTTGTTTTCGGTGCCGTCCAGGTCGATCATGATTTTATCGATGTTCGCCTGATCTTTTGCATCTTTACCCAGAATAGCTTCAGCGATCGGGCCGTTTACTGCGGCTACCGCTTTGGTGACGCCTTTGCCCAGGAAACGTGATTTGTCGCCGTCACGCAGTTCCAGCGCTTCGCGAGAACCGGTGGAAGCGCCTGACGGCGCGGCAGCCATACCTACAAAACCGCCTTCCAGATGAACTTCAGCTTCAACAGTCGGGTTACCACGTGAGTCGATGATTTCACGACCGATGACTTTAACGATTTTGGACATTAGTTTTTCCTCAGTACAAGTTAAGCTAAAACTCAGACAAACAGCGCGCGGAAAGTTCGCGCGCTGTTATAAAAACGCTTACTTCACTTGATGCTTCTGGTACTCGCTTGCCGCTTTCACAAAGCCGGCAAAGAGCGGGTGACCATCGCGGGGCGTTGAGGTGAATTCCGGGTGGAATTGACACGCAACAAACCACGGGTGGTTCGGGTTTTCAATAATCTCAACCAGCTGATTGTCCCCTGAGCGACCCGCAACACGCAGCCCCGCCGCTTCGATGGGCTTCAGCAGCATGTTGTTAACTTCGTAGCGATGGCGATGACGTTCAACAATGGTGTCGGAGCCGTACATCTGGCGCACCAGGCTGTTTTCCGTCAGCTGGCACTGCTGGCTGCCGAGACGCATGGTGCCGCCCAGGTCGCTCTGTTCGCTACGCACTTCAACATTGCCGTTCTCATCACGCCATTCGGTGATTAACGCCACCACCGGATATTTACAGTCTGGCACAAATTCCGTCGAGTTGGCATCAGCCATGCCCGCAACGTTACGGGCGAACTCCATCAGCGCAACCTGCATCCCTAAGCAGATGCCCAGGTAAGGAATGTTGTTTTCGCGCGCATACTGAGCGGTCAGGATTTTGCCTTCGATACCGCGCGGGCCGAAGCCGCCCGGCACCAGGATCGCATCCAGATCTTTCAGCACTTCAACGCCGCGCGATTCCACATCCTGCGAGTCGATCAGCTTGATGTTCACCGTCACGCGGTTTTTCAGGCCGCCATGCTTCAGCGCTTCAATCACGGATTTGTAAGCGTCCGGCAGTTCGACATATTTGCCGACCATGCCAATAGTCACTTCGCCGCCCGGATTCGCTTCTTCATAAATGACCTGCTCCCATTCGGAGAGGTTCGCTTCCGGCACGTTCAGGCTGAATCGTTTACAAATATAATCGTCCAGCCCCTGAGATTTCAACAGGCCAGGAATCTTATAAATGGAATCAACATCTTTCAGCGAAATAACCGCTTTTTCCGGCACGTTGCAGAACAGCGCGATTTTTGCGCGTTCGTTAGCCGGCACGGCGCGGTCGGAACGGCAGATCAGCACGTCCGGCTGGATGCCGATAGAAAGCAGTTCTTTAACGGAATGCTGAGTCGGTTT
>OKNF01000048.1_pt1 | contig 39566 bp, 34 predicted proteins | sample 1613121 | NCBI WGS metagenome assembly OKNF01 (sample SAMN04436838, study PRJEB24849) | human gut metagenome | biome: human gut; feature: NICU; material: stool | host: Homo sapiens | place: USA: Saint Louis, MO | collected 2011-09-08
GCATACGAGATCGGTCTCGGCATTCCTGCTGAACCGCTCTTCCGATCTCAAATACTGCCGCCTTATGGCGAAGGCTATGTCCGCTTTTTGCGCGTTTTTTTCAGCGGCGTGATAGTTTTTACTTCGCTTTCCACCCAGCCATCCTGCAGGCGGGTTTGCAGCTTGTCGCCAGGCTGAAGCTGCCCGGCGGTTTTCAGCACCTCGCCGGTGGGCGTCTGCGTCACGCTGAAGCCGCGTGCCAACGTCGCCAGCGGGCTGACGCCTTCCAGATGTCCCGCCAGCGCGCCGAAGCGCTGTTTTTCTTCACTCAGCCGCTGCCGCATCGCCTGCGTCAGACGATATTGCCACTGCTGAAGCTGCTGCTGCGCACGGTTGATATTACGCTGCGGCTGCTGGGCCGCCAGGCGCTGCGTCAGACGATCCTGCTGGCGCGCGGCCTCGCGCAGACGCAGCTGTAACGCCTCGTCCAGCCGCCGTTGCAGACGGAACAGCGCCGTCTGCTGGCGTGCCAGCCGCAGCTGCGGATGCTGCTGCTGCAAACGGTGTTGCAGGCGGGTAAAGGTGCGCTGCTGCTGGGCCAGGTAGTAGTCCATCGCCATCTCCAGCCGCGTCTGCTGCGACTGCAGCTGGCGCAGCAGTTCCACCTGATTGCGACTGACGATCTCCGCTGCGGCGGAAGGCGTCGGCGCGCGCAGGTCGGCGACAAAATCGGCGATGGTTACGTCGGTTTCATGGCCGACGGCGCTGACGATCGGAATGCGGCTGGCGAAAATCGCCCGCGCCACCCGCTCGTCGTTAAAGCTCCATAAATCTTCCAGCGAGCCGCCGCCGCGTCCGACGATCAGCACGTCGCACTCGTTGCGCAGGTTAGCCAGCTCAATGGCGCGCGCGATGGATGCAGGGGCATCGTTGCCCTGGACCGCCGTCGGATAGATGATCACCGGCAGCGACGGATCGCGGCGATGCAGCACGCGCAGCACATCATGCAGCGCCGCGCCGGTAGCGGAAGTGATCACGCCCACCTGACGCGCCGGTTCAGGCAGCGGCTGTTTATGCTGCTGCTCAAACAGTCCTTCCGCCGCCAGCCGCTGCTTCAGCTGTTCAAACTGCTGTTGCAGCAGACCTTCGCCCGCCGGATGCATGCTTTCGACAATCAGCTGATAGTCGCCACGCGGCTCGTAAAGCGTCACCGTGGCGCGCACCAGCACCTGCTGTCCATGCTGCGGACGGAAAGTTACGCGCCGGTTGCTGTTACGGAACATGGCGCTGCGCACCTGGGCGGTGTCATCTTTCAGCGTGAAGTACCAGTGGCCGGAAGCGGGCTGGGTAAAGTTAGAGATCTCGGCGCTGAGCCAGATCTGACCCATCTCGCCTTCCAGCAGCTGACGCACCGTGGTATTAAGGCGGCTGACGGTAAATATATTGGCGGAAGGCGGTAGCGACATGTGATGAGGATCAAATAATAAATCAGCGAGTTAATTCACCGATACTACATGCCTGAAGCAGGGGATCAAGACATTTTCTGAAAAAAAGCTGGAGGCAACCGATTACGCCCTGTATAATGCCGCGGCAATATTTTATCTGTTCTCATTCACCCCAGGTTGAGATATTGCCATGCTACGAATCGCTAAAGAAGCACTCACTTTTGACGACGTTTTGCTCGTTCCTGCTCACTCCACTGTACTGCCTAACACGGCCGACCTCAGCACCCAACTGACCAAAACCATTCGTCTGAACATTCCAATGCTCTCTGCCGCCATGGATACCGTGACCGAAGCCGGTCTGGCTATCGCGCTGGCGCAGGAAGGCGGGCTGGGCTTTATCCACAAAAATATGTCCATCGAGCGCCAGGCGGAAGAAGTGCGCAAGGTGAAAAAGCATGAAAGCGGCGTCGTGACCGATCCGCAGACCGTGCTGCCGACCACTACGCTGCGTGAAGTAAAAGAGCTGACCGAGCGCAACGGTTTCGCCGGCTATCCGGTCGTGACGGAGGATAACCAGCTGGTCGGGATTATCACCGGCCGCGACGTACGTTTCGTGACCGATCTCAACCTGCCGGTCACCGCCGTGATGACGCCAAAAGAGCGCCTGGTGACGGTTAAAGAGGGTGAAGCGCGCGAAGTGGTGCTGCAAAGAATGCATGAGAAGCGCGTCGAAAAAGCGCTGGTGGTGGATGACAGCTTCCGTCTGCTCGGCATGATCACCGTAAAAGATTTCCAGAAGGCGGAGCGTAAGCCGCTGGCCTGTAAAGATGAGCATGGCCGTCTGCGCGTTGGCGCGGCGGTCGGCGCAGGCGCGGGCAATGAAGCACGCGTCGATGCGCTGGTGGCGGCGGGCGTTGACGTGCTGCTGATCGACTCCTCTCACGGTCATTCCGAAGGCGTGCTGCAACGCATCCGCGAAACGCGCGCCAAATATCCTAACCTGCAGATCATCGGCGGCAACGTCGCGACCGGCGCGGGCGCGCTGGCGCTGGCCCAGGCGGGCGTAAGCGCGGTGAAAGTCGGCATCGGCCCTGGCTCTATCTGCACCACCCGTATCGTTACCGGCGTCGGCGTGCCGCAGATTACTGCGGTTTCCGACGCGGTTGAAGCGCTGGAAGGCACCGGCGTGCCGGTGATTGCCGACGGCGGCATCCGCTTCTCCGGCGATATCGCTAAAGCGATCGCCGCAGGCGCCGCCTGCGTAATGGTCGGCTCAATGCTGGCCGGCACCGAAGAATCCCCAGGCGAAATCGAGCTTTACCAGGGCCGCGCGTTTAAATCCTATCGCGGCATGGGTTCGCTGGGCGCGATGTCTAAAGGCTCCTCCGATCGCTACTTCCAGAGCGACAACGCGGCGGACAAGCTGGTGCCGGAAGGCATCGAAGGCCGCGTCGCCTATAAAGGCCGCCTGAAAGAGATCGTGCATCAGCAGATGGGCGGCCTGCGCTCCTGCATGGGGCTGACCGGCTGCGCCACTATCGAAGAGCTGCGCACTAAAGCGGAATTTGTACGCATCAGCGGCGCCGGTATTTCGGAAAGCCACGTCCATGACGTGACCATCACTAAAGAGTCGCCAAACTATCGCATGGGATCCTAATCCCGTAATTTTCTCGCCCGGCACCCGCCGGGCGCTTTTATTTATCAGTCTATCGCCCTGGAATTGCCTTAATGACGACGGAAAATATTCATAAGCACCGTATTTTAATCCTCGATTTTGGTTCGCAGTACACTCAGCTGGTGGCGCGCCGCGTGCGCGAGCTGGGCGTATATTGCGAACTCTGGGCCTGGGATGTGACCGAAGCGCAGATCCGCGAATTTAAACCAAGCGGCATCATTCTTTCCGGCGGCCCGGAAAGCACCACCGAACTCGACAGCCCGCGCGCGCCGGAATATGTTTTTAACGCTGGCGTGCCGGTGCTGGGCGTCTGCTACGGCATGCAGACCATGGCAATGCAGCTGGGCGGTAAAGTAGAAGGCTCCAGCGAACGCGAGTTCGGCTATGCGCAGGTGGAGGTCAGAACCGACAGCGCGCTGGTGCGCGGCATTGAAGATTCCATCAGCGCTGCTGGCCTGCCGCTGCTGGATGTCTGGATGAGCCACGGCGACAAGGTAACGGCAATCCCGTCCGACTTTGTCACCGTCGCCAGCACCGAAACCTGTCCGTTCGCCATTATGGCTAACGAAGAGAAGCGTTTCTACGGCGTGCAGTTCCACCCGGAAGTGACCCACACCCGCCAGGGGCTGCGTATGCTGGAGCGCTTCGTGCTGGATATCTGTGAGTGTGAGGCGCTCTGGACCCCGGCGAAGATCATTGAAGATATCGTTGAGCGTCTGCGCGAGCAGGTTGGCAACGATAAAGTGATCCTCGGTCTTTCCGGCGGCGTCGACTCCTCCGTGACCGCCATGCTGCTGCATCGCGCCATCGGCGACCGTCTGACCTGCGTCTTCGTCGATAACGGTCTGCTGCGTCTGAACGAAGCGGAGCAGGTGATGGATATGTTCGGCGACCATTTCGGCCTGAATATCATCCACGTGCCGGCGGAAGCGCGCTTCCTTGACGCGCTGGCGGGCATCGATGAACCGGAAGCCAAGCGTAAAACCATTGGCCGCGTCTTTGTTGAGGTCTTCGACGAGCAGGCGACCAGCCTGAAAGACGTGAAGTGGCTGGCGCAGGGCACCATCTACCCTGACGTGATTGAGTCCGCCGCCTCCGCCACCGGCAAGGCGCACGTAATTAAATCGCACCACAACGTCGGCGGCCTGCCGAAAGAGATGAAGCTGGGCCTGGTCGAGCCGTTGAAAGAGCTGTTTAAGGATGAAGTGCGCAAGATCGGCCTGGAGCTGGGCCTGCCGTACGATATGCTCTATCGCCATCCGTTCCCGGGTCCGGGTCTGGGCGTGCGCGTGCTGGGCGAAGTGAAGAAAGAGTACTGCGATCTGCTGCGCCGCGCCGACGCCATCTTTATCGAAGAACTGCGTAAAGCCGATCTCTACAACAAAGTGAGCCAGGCGTTTACCGTCTTCCTGCCGGTGCGTTCTGTCGGCGTGATGGGCGATGGTCGTAAATATGACTGGGTGGTTTCGCTGCGTGCGGTGGAAACTATCGACTTTATGACCGCGCACTGGGCGCATCTGCCGTATGAGTTCCTGGGCCGCGTCTCTAACCGCATTATTAATGAGATCAACGGCATTTCCCGCGTGGTTTACGATATCTCCGGCAAGCCGCCAGCGACGATCGAGTGGGAATGATTTAACGTCCGGTTTGTCCGGCGCGTATAACGAAGTGACCGAAGCCCGCTTAATCGCGGGCTTTTTTGTCTCGCGGCGCCCGATAGAGAGGTTTATCGCGATGCTTCATAAATCCTCAATTTCGTGCATCGTTAATGAAATCTGTTTTTACATGGAGAGATGCAGGAATTCAGAAAGCGGGCTTCAACTGCTCAGTAAACACGTTGCTCCTGAAGGTATATCCCATTGACATATCCCTGACTTGCTTTATCTTTATTCAGTACAAAATATAACCAGAGGTGAAAGCGATGGAAAAGACGACCGTGTTTAAAAACAATCGCAGCCAGGCGGTGCGTTTGCCTAAAGCCGTCGCGCTGCCGGACAATGTCAGCCAGGTTGAAATTATTGCCGTGGGCCGGACGCGGATAATTACGCCCGCAGGCGAGGGTTGGGATAGCTGGTTTGATGGAGAGGACGTAACATCAGATTTTATGACGGCACGGGATCAGCCTGATGAACAAGAAAGGGAAAGCTTCTGATGCTCAAATATATGTTGGATACCAACATCTGTATTTATACCATTAAAAACAAGCCTCCGACTGTGCGCACCGCTTTTAATCAACGTTATGGACAGCTGTGCGTCAGTTCCGTAACGCTAATGGAACTGATCTACGAAGCGGAGAAATCTGCCAGCCCGGAAAAAAATCTGCGGGTAGTAGAAGGCTTTATCGCCAGGCTGGAAGTATTAAATTATAGTAACGAGGCTGCAATCCATACGGGGCAAATTCGTGCGGAGCTGGCGAAAGCGGGGACGCCGGTCGGTCCGTATGACAGTATGATCGCGGCGCATGCCCGATCGCTGGGGCTGATTCTGGTCACCAATAATACACACGAATTTGTCAGAATCTCCGGGCTGCGCCTGGAGGACTGGAGCGTTAATTAAAGCGCCCTGCTTCTTATTGGCAAACGACTGTCAGGCTGGCGAAAACCTGTTCTCTGGCAGCTGAATCTGTTCCCGTTATCGCTTCTTTGTCCTTAAATCGCCACCTCGCCTCAGTGCAGCAAAAACAGCGTCGCCAGACCCAGGAAGATAAAAAAGCCGCCGGTGTCGGTCAGCGCGGTAATCATCACGCTGCTGCCGATCGCCGGGTCGCGATTCATTTTGGTCATAATCAGCGGGATCAGCACGCCCATCAGCGCCGCCAACAGCAGGTTTAACACCATCGCCAGCATCATTACGCCGCCCAGCGCCAGGTTGTCATACATCAGCCAGGTGATGCCGCCCATAATGCCGCCCCAGAACAGGCCGTTTATCAGCGCCACGCCCAGCTCGCGCAAGAAGAGAAAGCTGAAATTGCCCGGCTCTACCTGATGCAGCGCCAGCGCGCGCACGATCATGGTGATGGTCTGGTTGCCGGTATTGCCGCCGATGCCCGCGACGATCGGCATCAGCGTCGCCAGCGCCACCAGTTGGGAAATCGTCTCCTCGAACAGGCCGATCACGCGCGAGGCGACAAAGGCGGTACACAGATTGATCGCCAGCCAGGTCCAGCGGGTGCGCACCGCCTTTTTTACCGGCGCGAACACCTCCTCCTCCTGGCTCAGGCCGCCCATTTTACGGATGTTGCTTTCGTTCTCTTCGTTAACCAGGTCGATCACGTCTTCAATGGTGACGCGGCCGATCAGCTTGCCTTTATCATCAATCACCGCGGCGGAAATCAGGTTATAACGTTCAAAGGCGCCGGCGGCGTCTTCCGCCTTGTCATCGAGACGAAAAGTGGTCGGCCGATCGTTCATCACCGAAAATACCGGCGTCTCCGGCTGGTTGAGCAGAATATCGGTCAGCGGCAGCTCGCCCAGCAACACGTTGTCTTTATCGGTGATAAACAGCTTATCGGTGCCTTCCGGGATCGCGCGTCTGCGCCGTAAAAATCGCTGTACCGTTGCCATATCGATGTCGGCGCGTACGGTAATAAAGTTGAAATCCATGATGCGCCCGACGCGATCGCGGTCGAAATGCACCACGTTCAGCACGCGTGCGCGCAGTGCCGGATCGAGCGTGGTCAGCAGCCTGCCGGTAAGATCGCGCGGCAGGTAGCGCGCCAGATACGCCTGGTCATCAATATCCAGCGGCGCGATCGCCTGCAGGATATCTTTGTCGCTCATTACTTCGGTCAGGCTTTCCCAGACCGTTTCCGACGCTTCCACCAGCACCTGGCCGCGGCGTGAATTATCCACCAGCCGCCATAGCGCCTGGCGCTCATCTTCCGGCAGCGCTTCAAGAATATCGGCGATATCGGCGGCGTGCAGCAGGGCGAGATCGTCGCGCAGGCCGCTAATTTGCGCGGCGGTGTCGGCGGAAAGGGTGGCGGGATCGGACGGCGGCTCAAGCAAGGCTTCAACCAGTTCGGGGCCATCAAGTAAAAGCGTAAGGATACGGCTGCGAATATCGGCGAGCTGTTGAGCTTGGGATACAGACATAAAAATTCCCTTGTGTCTGGATGCGGGGCGAAAGGCGGCCCGGCGTTTTCTACAGGCATGAGGAGAGGGTAAGTTGTCTCATTAAAGGCAACTTAACGCTCGCATCATGGGCTTACTCTTTGGCGGGCTGGGTGATGGCCGGAACCTCAGCATGCTCTTTTTTATCCTGATGATGCTGAAATGCGCCGGGCAACACATAGAGCAAACGGCCCAGTAAAAGAATGAAGCTAATCAGCAACACGATGCGGGTCATTCGACCGGTTTTATGACGTCTTCGAAACGACGTAACGCTGTTCACGCAGGGTTTCCTGTATCTGGCCCGAAGGCGGTAAAACAATTTAGGCACAGCGTAACCTTCAGGTCAATGTCGCGCCGTCGCCACTCTCCTCAGAAGATAATGGAAATAACCTGTCTGCTGGCTAAACGAGCAGCGGCCAAAACGGTTTTAACGGTGTGTTTTGATATACATCAACCCTGAAAGTGCCGTTGAAATTAGTATGAGGGCCGTTTTTATACTGCGTGCGGCTCTTTTTGCGAGCTTCATCATGAGAGGAGAGGCCGTCATTGTTTTCGGGGTTTAATTTAACCGCGCTGCGTCGTTTTCGCCGCAGCTGGTGGGGCATGCCTTTATGGCTGGCGCTGCTGCTGATGCCGCTGTCCGGGAGCCTGTCCGTACGGCTGAGCTTGCCCGACGGCCCCGTCTATCTGCTGTTCTTGCCGATAACGCTGACGGTGGCATTGCTGATGGTGTTTGACTGGGCGGCGCTGCCCGGCATCACGCTGGCGCTGCTGTGGCGCTATCTGACGCTTTTCTCGCTGGGCCATGCGCTGTTGACCTGCACTATCTTTATCTGCGGCATCGCTATCTGCTGGCTGGGCTATCGCATCTGGGCGGGACGGAGATGGTGCGCCGGGCCCGGCGCGGTGCAGCTGGGCGTGACGCGGCTGTTCTGGCTGGGATTTTTCCTGCCGACGCTGCTGGTTTTTTTACTTCAGATAACGGTGACGCTGAATGCGGTGCCTGCTTCCGCCTCGATTTTCAACCGCAATCCGTTAACGCTGCGCACCCTGATCAACTATCAGGCCATTCTGCTCTCCAGCATAGCGCTTATGCCCCTTTACTATATGACGATCCGCTGCTTTCGCCATCCGCACTACCTGTCGCGTCAGCTCGGACTGCTGCGCCAGCAGATCGCCGAAAGCGTCAGCCCGGCGGAGATAAAAATCTGGCTGGCCTGGCTGTCGCTGCTGGTGGCGCTGCTGACAGTGCTGCACAGCGAGCTGCAAAACCAGGTGATAGGCGATTTCGCCCTGCTGCTGTTGCTGCCGACCATGCTCTGGTCCGCCGCCCGCTTCGGCTATCTGTTTACCGCGCTGACGTGGTCGCTGGTGCTGCTTCTGCTCTATCAATTTCGCATCCAGCCGGAAATCTCACTGCATCTGGCGATCACCATCACTAATTTACTGGTCTGGTCGTTAATCCTCTACTTTATCGGCGTTAACGGCGTGCGGCAGCGGCAGCTGATTCAGAAATCGCGCCAGGCTGCGCTGATCGATCCGATTATCGACCTGCCTAATCTGCGCGCGCTGAAAATAATGCTGGCGCAGCAGGCTTCCTCTACGCTCTGTTTTTTACGCATTCCCGATCTCGACCGCCTCAGCCGCACCTGGGGGCTGGACCTGCGTATTGAATATAAGCGACGGCTGGCTGCGCATCTACAGCCGCTGCTGGAGTCCAACGAGGCCATCTATCATCTGCCGGGCTTCGATCTGGCGCTGCGTCTGAATAAGGCGACCTACGAGCAGCGCATCTATCAAATCGGCGTGCGCATTGATGGCTACAGCCTGCGCTGGCAGGGGCTGCCGCTGCAACCCGATATCGGCATCAGTTATTGCCATGTGGTGCCGCCGGTGAACCATCTGCCGGCCCTGCTGGGCGAGCTGAGCGGTATGGCGGAGGTGTCGCTGCATAGCCATCAGCCGGAAAACCTGCATCAGGGCAACGGCGGCGCGCAGCGCCAGGTGAAAGAGAAGCTGGCGTTGTTAAATGAGGTGCAGCAGGCGCTGGATAACGAACGCTTTATTATGATGGCGCAGCGCATCGAAGGGCTGCGCGGCGATGATTATCATGAGTTGCTGCTACGGCTGATTGACGGACGGGGAGAGCAGGTCGAACCGGATCGCTTTTTGCCGGTGGTACAGGAGTTCGGCCTGACGTGGGAAATCGACCGCTGGGTATTGGATCACGCGCTGGGCTTTATCGATCGCTGCCGCGAGCGTTTGCCTGCGGCGCGCTTTGCGGTGAATATCCACGCGGTGAATCTGTGTCGGCCCTTTTTCATCAGCGAGCTGGAGCGGCTGCTGAAGTACCATCAGGTCGAGCCCTGGCAGCTGATTCTGGAGATCAGCGAGGCGCTGGTCACGGTAGATTCCTCTGCGGGCTTTCGCACCATTAACCGACTGCGCCAGATGGGCTGCCGCATCGCCATCGGACATTTCGGCGCGAGCTACGCCAGCTATCTGCAGCTGAAAAACTTGCAGGCGGACATGCTTAAGATCGACGGCAGCTTCATCCACAATATGCTGCACAACCCGCTGGACTATCAGATTATCGAATCTATCTGCCGCGTCGCCCGCCTGAAGCGCATGCAGATCGTAGCGGAGTCGGTGGAGTCGGAGGCGGTAGCCACAGCCCTGCGCGGGCTGGGCATTGATTATTTGCAGGGTTACGCCATCAGTGAACTTCAGCCGCTCACGATGCTGGGAGAGAGCTGATTACTCCGCTGGCGGCGCCTTTTTCGCCAGCAGCGTGGCGAAACGCAGGCTGATGCGGTTGCCGTTTTCATCCGTTTTATGCAGCTGGCCGGGGTTTTCGTTATATTTCACGATCTGCCATTTGCGGTAGTAGTGGCTCAGCTCGCCCGATTTAAAGGTGAAGGGGAAGGGCACGGTACAGGGAAAATCGTCCGTGTCCATTGCCGCGACGATCAGGTTATAGCCGTTTTTCGCCGTGCTGGCCTGCATATCGGCGATCAGCTGCGGGATGGTCTCCGGCTGCAGGAACATCATCACCACCGTCGAAAAGACAAAGTCATATTCGCCGTTAAAGCGCACGCTGTTCAGATCGGTCAGCTGCGTGTGGATGCCGCTGATCGACTCTGCGGCGATAATGTGGTTCAGGCGATCGAGGCTCTGCGGATTTTTATCCCAGGCGTCGACTTCAAATCCTTTCATATTCAGGTAAAGGCTGTTGCGCCCGTTGCCGCAGCCGACATCCAGCGCTTTACCCGGCGTCAGCAACGGCAGCGCCGCCACCACTTCCGAATGCGGGGCGGTCAGCTGATATGTTTCGGTAAAATAGTTATCGGGACGTGTCGTCATTATCTTTTTTCAGGTTGATGCGGGCGGAGAAAGCGCCGCCCGGATTCGCCGGCGTCCGTTACGCCTCTTCTTCTTCGATCATCAGTTTCCAGCCGGGAACATCTTCCCAGTAGGTTTGCTCCCGCTCCAGATCGAGCTGCACCAGCGTGTTCTGTCTGAAATAACCGGCCGGGAAGCGCAGCGTCCAGTGCCCTTCGTCGGTCGTCAACGTCAGCCGTTCCGGGCGGGTGGTAGCCTGGCGCTGATTATTAAGCAGCGTGCCGAGACGCAGCAAAAACACCAGCGGTACGATCTGTTTCTTCTTGAACAGCGTAAAGCGCGGCAGCTCGTCGGTTTTCACCGCTTTACGGTGATAGCGTACCAGGGTCGCCAGCAGCAGCTGTTGATCCTGGTTAAATCCGGGCAGGTTGGTGTTTTGCAGAATGTAGGCGGAGTGGCGCTGCATGCCGCTGTGGTTGATGGTTAAACCCACTTCATGCAGCATCGCCGCCCACTTCAGCAGCGCGGAGAGCTGCGGGTTGGCCAGGCGCGGATTCTGGTCGCGCCACTGCTGCCAGAGCTGATCGGTGGTCTCCAGCACGCGTCGCGCCTGCTCGCTGTCGATGTTGTAGTGATTGGCCAGGCTCTGCGCGGTGCGGCTGCGGATATCCTGATGGCGGAAGCGGCCCTCCATCTCATACAGCACGCCTTCACGCAGCGCGCCGTCCGACAGGCGCAGCTCGCGGATCGCCAGCGCATCAAAAACGCCGCACAGAATAGCGAGGCCCGGCACGAACACCGCCTTGCGTTCTTCCGACAGGCCCGGCAGGCTCAGCGCGGCGAAGGATCGATGCTTCATCACTTCGTCGTAAAGCCGTTCCAGCCGCTCCGGCGTAATCAGCTTCTCTTTTTCGCCCATCGCCAACAGCACTTCGCAGGCCGCCTTAATGGTGCCGGAGGCGCCCAGCGCATACTGCCAGCCCAGCAGTCGATACTGCCAGGCCAGGGTTTCCAGCTTCTGGGCCGCCGCCAGACGGGCGCGGCGGAAATTTTCCCGGCTGATTTCGCCATTGGGGAAGTAGAGATTGGCGAAGCTGACGCAGCCCATGCGGCGGCTTTCCACCAGCTTCGGCTCGAAATCTTCGCCGATCACCAGCTCGGTCGAGCCGCCGCCGATATCGATCACCAGCTTGCGCCCTTTTTCCGGCTGCGTATGCTCCACGCCCATAAAAATCAGACGCGCTTCTTCGTGACCGGAAATCACTTCGATAGGGTAGGGAATAACCTCCGCCGCGCGTTGCAGAAAATCTTCCGCATTCACCGCCTGACGCAGCGTATGGGTGCCGACGATGGTGACATTCGAGGCGCTGAAGCCCTGCAAACGTTCGGCGAACAGCGCCAGGCAGCTCAGGCCGCGCTGGATCGCTTCTTCGCTCAGCACGTTGTTCGCATCCAGCCCGTCCGCCAGATGCACGCGCTGCTTCAGGCGGCCCAGCACCTGCATCGCCCCATCCACCACGCGGGCGATGACCATATGAAAGCTATTGGAACCGAGATCAATAGCGGCAAATTCTTGCGGTCGGGGCATATTTTTATGGGATATCGGCATAGTGAATTATTCAGGTTGTTCCAGAGATTTGATGTAATCGTAAATGGCCTGCTGCGCCCGCACCTTGCGGCGATTGCCTCGCGGTACATAACGGTTACTCAGTTCTTTATCAATAATGCGGGCTTTTACAGTATCACTGAACAGGATGGCAATAATATCCAGGATGCGCTGTTTCAGAACAGGATCAAGGATGGCCACCGCCACTTCGATACGGTAATCGATGTTGCGCGTCATCCAGTCGGCGGAAGAAAGAAAGACTTTCTTATCGCCGCCGTTCTCGAAAATGTAAACCCGATCATGTTCAAGATAGCGGTCAACGATGCTAATCACGCGGATATTTTCGCTGATCCCTTCGAGATTAGGAATAAGCGAACACATGCCGCGCACCAGCAGATTCACTTTTACGCCGACGCTGGAGGCGGTATAAAGCCGATCGACCAATCCCTTATCCACCAGGTTGTTGATTTTCAGCGTAATGCCAGCCGGAATGCCCTGCTGCGCGTTGGCGATTTCTTCGTCGATCAGCTGGTAAAGCATGCGGCGCGAATTTTGCGGCGACACCATCAGGTAGTCGAAGCTCACCGGACGGTAGGGGTTTTCAATAAAGTTAAACACCCGGCGCACTTCGTTGGTGATGCGCGCGTCGGCGGTCAGCAGCGAATAGTCGGTATAGATGCGGGCGGTTTTTTCGTTAAAGTTGCCGGTGCCGATATGGGCGTAACGCACCACCTCATCGCCTTCGCGCCGCGAAATCAGGAACAGCTTGGCGTGAATCTTCAGGCCCGGCGCGGAGAAGATCACATGCACGCCCGCCTCGGTCAGACGCTTGGCCCAATGGATATTCGCCTCTTCGTCAAAGCGCGCCTGCAATTCCACTACCACCGTCACTTTTTTGCCGTTGTAGGCGGCGTGGATCATCGCGTCGATGATGCGCGAGTTCTTCGCCACGCGGTAGATATTGATCTTGATCGCCAGCACGCTGGGGTCGAACGACGCCTGACGCAGCAGCTCCAGCACATGCTCAAAGGTATGGTAGGGATAGTAGAGCAGCACGTCATGATTGCGAATGGCGTCAAAGCCGTTGCGGAAGCCATCAAACCAGATATGGCGCAGCTGCGGCATCGGCTTATTCACCAGGTTGGTTTTGCCGACGTTCGGGAAGCTAATAAAATCTTTGAAGTTATGATAGCGGCCGCCGGGCACCACCGAATCGTAGTTGGAGATGCTGAGCTTGCCGCGCAGCAGCTCGACCATGGCGTTCGGCATGTCGCGCTGATACACGAAGCGCACCGGCTCCGCCGTCAGGCGCTGTTTCAGGCTGGAGGACATCAGCTCCAGCAGGCTCGATTCCATCTCCGTCACCAAATCGTACTCGGCGTCGCGCGTCATTTTCATCGAATAGGCGTTGAGCGCGTCGTAATCGAAGAAGCCTTTGAAAATATCGTCCAGGCAGTAGCGCAGGATGTTGTCCAACAGGATCATCGGCTTGCGGCGACGCGGCGATTCCGCAGGCAGGTTGACGAAGCGCGGTACCTTGTCGGATGGGATCTCCAGCAGCGCGTAGCGAATCTCTTCGCCGCGAATGATTTCCACCGCCAGATAGGTATAGTCATCCTTGAGGAATTCGGTCAGGTCGGTGTCGTGATTGATCAGGATCGGCGTCACGTGCTGACGCAGCTGATGCTTAAAGTAGTGGCGCAGCCAGCCCTGCTGGTTCGGCGACAGCTGGCGTTCGTTAATCAGAAAGATTTGATTGCGCGCCATCTCCAGCAGCAGATCGTTATAGAGACCGTCAAACTCCTGATCGGCGCGCAGCACCCGCTGTTGGATCTTCTTTAGCAGGTGGCGGGGCGTGCTGGGCGAACCCTGTTCCTCGCCGATCAAAATGCGTCTTTTCAAATCGGCGAAGCGGACCTTGTAAAACTCATCCAGGTTGTTGGAATAGATGCCAAGAAAGCGCATGCGTTCAATCAGCGGGTTGGTCTTGTCGGCCGCTTCCTGCAGTACGCGTTCATTAAAGGATAACCAGCTCAGTTCTTTTTCGATGTATAGCTTTTCCTGACCCATTATGGCTCCGTTATGCTGATTTGAGACGAGGGTATCCATCTTCCGTGTTCATTATGGCGAGAGTATGGCAGCAATGTCTAACCTCAACAGTTGTCATATCAGTAAGCTACGGGCAACATAGCGGCTTCATCAAAGAGGAAACCGCAGGCACGATGATTGACAATCATATCCCCGTTCACTACAGCAACCGCTCCCGGCGTTTTGTCGATCGGCTGACCGCGCGCGTTATCAGTGCCTGCGGCATTGGCGTGCTGCTGGTCATGATGCTGCTGTTCGTCTGGCTGCTGTGGGTGGTGATGCCGCTGTTCGCCACGCCTTCCATGCAGCCAGGGCTGCGCCATCCTGCGCTTTCCTCCCAGCCCGCCGTTGCGCTTGGCGTCAAAGGCGATTGGGGCTGGCGTATCGACGCGCAGGGCGCGGGGCGCTTTTTCCCGTTGGGCGATGCCCAGCCTGAACCGGCGCTTGCGCTGGCGCGCGGGCCGGTGACCGCCGCGACGACCGCCGATAACAGCAGCGTACTGCTGTTGCAGCCTGATGGCAATTTTCGTCTTGTCCAGCCTGACTTTAGCGCAACGGACGGCCAGCCACGCTGGAAATTTCCGCTTGGCGACCGCCTTTTTTCCGGCATGAGTGACGGCCTGACGATGGCGGCGCTGGCCGTCGTCGATGAGAATACCTGGCTGGCGGCGCTGAGTGACGGCGCGCATATTCGGCTGCTGCGCCTGCAAAACGGACAGTCGACGCAAAGCGATACCCTGGCCAGCGGCCCCGTCGGGCAGCTGCTGCTGTCGCCCAACGGCAAACTGCTGTTCGCCAGCAGCGGCGACAGGCTGCGCGTCTGGCTGCTTGACGGCGGTCAGGTGACATTGCGCGACAGCATCGCCTTAACGCATCCGCCAAAGCAGATGGCGCTGCTGAGCGGCGGCCGTTCGCTGCTGCTCGCCGACGAAAGCGGCATCAGCCAGTGGTTCGATATCGCCGATGAGCAGGGGCTGCATCTGCATCGCATCCGCAATTTCGAGGGCGCCCGCGCGCAGACGCTGCTGATTACCGAGCCGCAGCGCCGGGTATTCGCTACGCTGAGCGCAGAGGGCGAAATCAATCTGTTCGCCAGCAAACGCGAAGGCGCTTTCTTTACGCGCAAGCTGGGCGAGGGGATACGCCAGGCGCGCTTCGCGCCGCAGGGCGACGGGCTGCTGATTGAGCGCGCCGACAGCTGGCAATACTGGCGCGTCGATAATCCCTGGCCCGACGTCAGCCTGCGCAGCCTGTGGCAGAAAGTCTGGTATGAAAACTACCCGCAGCCGGATTGGGTCTGGCAATCCACGGCGGTTGAGGAGCCTTATCAGGCGAAGTTCAGCCTGATGCCGATGGTCGCCGGCACGTTGAAGGCGGCGGCGCTGGCGATGCTGTTCGCCGCACCGCTGGCGATCGCGGCGGCGATCTATACCGCCTGGTTTATGTCGCCCGCGCTGCGTCGCTGGATCAAGCCCGCCATCGAGATGATGGGCGCGCTGCCGAGCGTGGTGGTCGGGCTGTTCGCCAGCCTCTGGCTGGCGCCGCATATCGCGACGTATCTTTCCGGCGTGCTGTTGCTGCCTTTCGCCCTGACGGCGACGCTGCTGCTGTGCGGCCCACTACAGCGGCGGCTGCCCGAGCGCTGGCGACCGGCGCCGGGGCGCGAAATCTGGCTGCTGATCCCGCTGCTGCTGCTGGTCAGCGCGCTTTGCCTGTGGCTGACGCCGCTGGCCGATCGCGCGTTTTGGGGCGAGCCGTTGGCGGATCGGCTGCCCGGCGGCTACGAGCAGCGCAACCTGCTGATCGCCGCCTTGGCGATGGGCTTCGCGCTGGTGCCGCTGATCTTTACTCTGGCCGAAGATGCGATCTTCAGCGTGCCGACCGCGCTGGGGCAGGGCTCGCTGGCGCTGGGCGCTACCGCCTGGCAGACGCTGTCGCGCGTCATCCTGCCCAGCGCCGCCTCCGGCATTTTCGCCGCGCTAATGATCGGCTTTGGCCGTGCGGTGGGGGAAACCATGATCGTGCTGATGGCGACCGGCAACACGCCGGTCACCGAGGGCGATCTGTTTCACGGCGTGCGCGCGCTTTCCGCCAATATCGCCGTGGAGATGCCGGAAGCGGCGGCGGGCAGCGCTCATTACCGCATTCTTTTTCTCAGCGCGCTGGTGCTGCTGGTGTTTACGCTGGTGCTGAATACGCTGGCGGAAGTGGTGCGGCAAAGCTTGCGCCGCCGTTACGGACAATCTGAGGGACAGGGATGAAGGCGCTACGTCAAAACGATCGCTGGCGCTGGCTGACGGCTGGCGCGGTGACCTTTAGCCTGCTGGCCTTTGTGCTGCTGCTGTTGCTGCTGGCGTGGCAGGGTCTGCGCCATTTCTGGCCGCAGCCGGTGACGCTGTTTACCCTTTCTCAGCCTGCCGCTGGCGAGGCGCGCCTGCTGGGCGAAGTGGTCAGCGAGCAGTCGCTGTCGCGTCAGCAGCTGATCGACGCCGGTCTGCCGCAGGCGCCGCAGCTGCCGGAGAGCGTCACGCGCTACCTGATTAAAACCGGCAACCGCGACTTCGCGGCGCCCGATTTCCGCACCCTGCTGGAGAGCGATATCGCGCGCCGCGAGCGGCCGCGCGACGTGCTGGTGTTACAGCGCCGCGTCGGCGGCGTAGCGTTCGGCTGGTTCGCCGGCCTGTATGAAAATCAGCAGCCGCTGACGGCGCAGAATATGCAGCGCGCATTGCAGCAGCGCCTTCAGCAGACCCATCAACAGCTGGCGTTGGCCGAGCAGGTACGGCGCAACGAAATGGCGCGCATCACGGCGCAGCTGGAAGCGCTGGAGGCGGAAGCGCAGAAGCGCAGGGCCAGCGGCCAGGAGAATGAACAGGCGCGTTCGGTGCTGGAGGCGAACCGCGCGGAATTGCTGCGGCAGTTTGCTCAGCAGGCGGAGCGGCGCGCGTCGCTGCTGGAGGAGAGCGGCCGCAGCGCGCTGATGCTGCGCGACGCCAGCGGCCAGCTGCACCGCATTCCGCTGATGCAAATTGTCGACGCCTGGTATCCCAACGCGATGAGTTTCGCGCAGAAATGGCATCATTTCCTGCGTGCCGCCTGGCATTTCGTCTCCGATTCGCCCGGCGTCTCGCAGGGCGAGGGCGGCGCTTTCCCGGCCATTTTCGGCACGGTGTTGATGGTGCTGCTGATGTCGGTGGTGGTAATGCCGCTGGGCGTGGTGGCCGCTATCTGGCTGCATGAGTACGCCGGACAGGGGCCGTTGACGCGGCTGGTGCGTATCGCGGTGGTCAACCTCGCTGGCGTGCCGTCGATTGTGTATGGCGTATTCGGATTAGGCTTTTTCGTCTGGCTGATCGGCGGTACGCTCGATCGGCTGTTTTACACCGCCGCGCTGCCGAGCCCGACCTTCGGCACGCCGGGCCTGCTGTGGGCCTCGCTGACGCTGGCGCTGTTGACGCTGCCGGTAGTGATCGTCGCCACCGAAGAAGGGCTGTCGCGCATTCCCGCCGCGCTGCGCCACGGCTCGCTGGCGTTGGGCGCCACCCGCGCGGAGACGCTCTGGCACGTTACGCTGCCGCTGGCGGTGCCGGCGATGTTGACCGGGCTGATTCTGGCGGTGGCGCGCGCCGCAGGCGAAACCGCGCCGCTGATGCTGGTGGGCGTGGTGAAAATGGCCCCGGAGCTGCCGGTCGACAATGTTTTCCCCTGGCTGCATCTCGATCGCAAATTTATGCATCTTGGCTTCCAGATTTACGACCTGGCGTTTCAGAGCCCGAACGCCGAAGCCGATCGCCCGGTGGTCTACGCCACTGCGCTGCTGCTGGTTGCGATTATTCTTGGGCTGAATCTGACGGCGATGGGCTTACGCCATCGCCTGCGCGAGCGCTATCGCTCGCTGGTGCAATAACGGTGAGACCATGACCGCTGATAACGAAACCGCGCTGACGATCAATAATCTCTCCCTCTGGTATGGCGAGAAGCAGGCGCTTGACGGCATTACGCTCGATATTCCGAAAAACCGCATTACCGCGCTGATCGGCCCCTCCGGCTGTGGTAAATCGACGCTGCTGCGCTGCTTTAACCGCATGAATGACGTGATCGACACCTGCCGCATGGAAGGGGAGATCTGGCTGGAGCGGCGCGATATTTTACAGAGCGGCGGCGATCTCTCCGCGCTGCGCCGTCGGGTCGGCATGGTGTTCCAGCGGCCCAATCCGTTTCCCAAATCGATTTATGAAAATGTCGTCTACGGCCTGCGCTTACAGGGCGTGCGCGATCGTCGGGTATTAAACGAGGCGGTGGAGCGCGCGCTGCGCGCGGCGGCGCTCTGGCCGGAAGTCAAAGATAACCTGCGGCAGAATGCGTTGACGCTCTCCAGCGGTCAGCAGCAGCGATTGGTGATCGCCAGAGCGATCGCCATCGAACCGGAGGTGCTGCTGCTGGATGAGCCAACCTCGGCGCTCGATCCCATCTCCACGCTGGTGATCGAGGAGCTGATGACCACGCTGAAGCAGCACTTCACCCTGATTCTGGTAACGCACAATATGCAGCAGGCGGCGCGCGTTTCCGACTACACCGCGTTTATGCATCAGGGCAAGCTGGTGGAGTTCGCCGATACCGATACGCTGTTTACCACGCCGAAGCAGCGGCGCACCGAGGATTACATCACCGGAAGGTTTGGCTGAAGAAGAGAAAAACAGAGAGCCGGACGGCTCTCTGTCTGAAAGGTGCGGCTAATCGCCCGCGTAGCCCTGCGGCGGCAACCTCTTGCCGTCAAGCCAGGCGGCGTTGTCGCGCATCGCCAGGCGTCCATCGACGAACCAGCTAATCACCAGCGGATAGATCGCATGCTCCTGATGCTGCACGCGCGCAATCACCTCTTCTTCGCTGTCGTCGGCGAAGACCGGTACTTTAGCCTGTAACACCACCGGGCCGCCATCCAGTTCGTCCGTCACGAAATGCACCGAGGTGCCGTGCTCGCTGTCGCCGTTTTCCATCGCCTGACGATGGGTATGCAGGCCCGGATATTTCGGCAGCAGGGAAGGGTGGATATTCAGCAGGCGATCCTGATAGTGGGCGACGAAGGCGGGACTGAGGATGCGCATATAGCCCGCCAGCACCACCAGATCGGGCGCGTAAGCGTCGATTCCGGCGATCAGCTGGCGGTCGAACTCCTCGCGGCTGGCGTAATCGGACGCCGCCAGCGCATGCGCCGGCACGTCCGCCCGACGGGCGCGCTCAAGGCCATACGCGCTGGCCTTGTTGCTAAAGACCGCCGCCACGCTGGCGTTAATGCGTCCCTGGCCGCAGGCGTCGAGGATCGCCTGCAAATTGCTGCCGCTGCCGGAGATCAGCACCACCAGCCGTTTCATTTAATAACCACACGCTCTTCGCTGTCTGAAGCGCCGATCACGCCGATTTTCCACGCCTGCTCGCCCGCGGCGTTCATCAGCTCAACCGCCTTGTCTGCTTCGCTGGCGCTGACGGCGATCACCATGCCGACGCCGCAGTTAAAGGTGCGGTACATTTCGTGGCGGCTGACGTTGCCTGCCTGTTGCAGCCAGTTAAACACCGCCGGCCACTGCCAGCTCGCTTCATCGATAACCGCCTGGGTATTATCCGGCAGCACGCGCGGAATGTTTTCCCAGAAGCCGCCGCCGGTGAGGTGGGCGATGGCGTGTACGTCGATCTGCTCAATCAGGCTGAGAATGTTTTTCACATAGATGCGCGTCGGCGCCAGCAGATGATCGGCCAGCGGTTTGCCGTCCAGCTGCTTGCTGAGCGGATCGGTCTGGCTGACCTGCAGAATTTTGCGCACCAGCGAATAGCCGTTGGAGTGCGGCCCGCTGGAGGCGAGGGCGATCAGCACGTCGCCGTCCTGCACTTTGCTGCCGTCGATGATTTCCGATTTTTCCACCACGCCGACGCAGAAGCCCGCCACGTCGTAATCTTCGCCGTGGTACATGCCTGGCATCTCTGCGGTTTCACCGCCAACCAGCGCGCAGCCCGACTGCAAACAGCCCTCAGCGATGCCGGCGATCACGGCGGAGGCGGTCTCTACATCCAGCTTGCCGGTGGCGTAATAGTCGAGGAAGAAGAGAGGTTCAGCGCCCTGCACCACCAGGTCGTTCACGCACATGGCAACCAGATCGATGCCGATGGTGTCGTGGCGTTTGAGATCCATCGCCAGACGCAGCTTGGTGCCTACGCCGTCGGTGCCGGAGACCAGCACCGGCTCGCGGTATTTCTGCGGCAGCGCGCACAGCGCGCCGAAACCGCCCAGTCCGCCCATTACTTCGGGACGACGGGTCTTTTTCACCACGCCTTTGATACGATCGACTAACGCGTTGCCTGCATCGATATCGACGCCGGCGTCTTTATAGCTGAGAGAGGTCTTGTCGGTCACAGCGGTTTCCCCACGCGGTTTGCGGTTTGAAAATAAAGCGCGGCAATTCTAACAGCGCAGGCAAACGTTTGCGAGTGGCATCTGCGGCTGACATTGCGGATTCCGTTTTTTTGACGGATGCTTACCACAGGCGTCGCTTTTGCGCTTTATTACCTCATCTCATATGGCGCCGTCGGCAAAAGGCGGTATAATCCCGCGATTTTTTTTTCCGCTCAACACTCCGGGAGTACAACAATGAAGATCGTGGAAGTCAAACACCCACTCGTCAAACATAAACTGGGCCTGATGCGTGAGCAGGATATCAGCACCAAGCGTTTTCGCGAGCTGGCGTCAGAAGTGGGAAGTTTGCTGACCTACGAAGCTACCGCCGATCTGGAAACGGAAAAAGTGACTATCGAAGGCTGGAACGGCCCGGTGGAAATCGATCAGATCAAAGGCAAAAAAATTACCGTTGTGCCCATCCTGCGTGCCGGTCTCGGCATGATGGAAGGAGTGTTGGAGCATGTGCCGAGCGCGCGCATCAGCGTAGTGGGCGTGTATCGTGATGAAGAGACGCTGGAGCCGGTGCCCTATTTCCAGAAGCTGGTCTCCAATATTGAAGAGCGCATGGCGCTGGTGGTCGACCCGATGCTGGCGACCGGCGGTTCGATGATCGCCACTATCGATCTGCTGAAAAAAGCGGGATGCAGCACGATTAAGGTGCTGGTGCTGGTGGCGGCGCCGGAAGGTATCGCGGCGCTGGAAAAAGCGCACCCGGACGTGGAGCTCTACACCGCCTCTATCGATCAGGGGCTGAACAGCAAGGGCTACATTATTCCCGGCCTCGGCGACGCGGGCGACAAGATTTTCGGAACCAAATAATCCATTCAGCCGACCGCAAGAGTCGGCTTTTTTTTGCCAAAAACAGTTCAAGGGGATATTTCATGACTCGTCGCGCGATTGGCGTTAACGAACGCCCACCGCTCCTGCAAACGATTCCGCTCAGCTTTCAGCATCTGTTCGCCATGTTCGGCGCGACGGTGCTGGTGCCGATCCTGTTTCATATCAACCCGGCCACGGTGCTGCTGTTCAACGGCATCGGCACTTTGCTCTATCTGTTTATCTGTAAGGGTAAGATTCCTGCCTACTTAGGCTCCAGCTTCGCGTTTATTTCGCCGGTGCTGCTGCTGCTGCCGCTGGGGTATGAAGTGGCGCTGGGCGGCTTTATTCTTTGCGGCGTGCTGTTCTGCCTGGTGGCGCTGATTGTGAAAAAGGCGGGCACCGGCTGGCTGGATGTGATGTTTCCACCGGCGGCGATGGGCGCGATTGTCGCGGTTATCGGCCTGGAGCTGGCGGGCGTGGCGGCCAATATGGCGGGCCTGCTGCCTGCCGACGGCGCGGCGGTCGATGGCACGGCGATCACCATTTCGCTGGTGACGCTGGCGGTTACGGTGTTCGGTTCGGTGCTGTTTCGCGGCTTTCTGGCGATTATCCCTATCCTGATCGGCGTACTGGCGGGCTATATTCTGTCGTGGGCGATGGGGGGCGTCGACTGGCGCGGCGTTGAAGCGGCGCCGTGGTTTGCGCTGCCCACCTTCTATACGCCGCGCTTTGAGTGGTATGCGATGCTGACGATTCTGCCAGCGGCGCTGGTGGTGATCGCCGAGCATGTCGGACATCTGGTGGTGACCGCCAATATCGTCAAAAAGGATTTAATCCGCGATCCGGGCCTGCATCGTTCGATGTTCGCCAACGGCTTTTCCACCATTATTTCCGGCTTTTTCGGCTCGACGCCTAACACTACCTACGGTGAAAACATCGGCGTGATGGCGATTACCCGCGTTTACAGCACCTGGGTGATTGGCGGCGCGGCGATTATCGCCATTCTGCTCTCCTGCGTCGGCAAGCTGGCGGCGGCGATTCAGGCGATTCCGGTGCCGGTAATGGGCGGCGTGTCGCTGCTGCTTTACGGGGTGATTGGCGCTTCGGGTATTCGCGTGCTGATTGAGTCGAAGGTGGACTATAACAAAGCGCAGAATCTAATCCTGACTTCCGTCATTCTGATTATCGGCGTCAGCGGGGCGAAAGTGCATATCGGCGCCGCCGAGCTGAAAGGAATGGCGCTGGCGACCCTTGTCGGCGTCGGGCTGAGCCTGATTTTCAAGGTCATCAACGTGCTGCGCCCGGAAGAGGTGATTCTGGAGCCTGGCGATAATAAGCCAGAGTAGACGGCGGCATAACAAAAGGTGCCCTGCGGCGCCTCAGACGGCTAACAAACTTAAGGAGTGGACGACATGGACCAGTGAGCAAAGCGTCCCGCGCAAGGGACTGCGCGGGACGAGCCGGCATGGATGCCGTCTGTTGCGTCTTTGCGAACGGGCCATGTCGTCCGCGACGGCACGGTATCAATAATCTGAGGCGCCGCAGGGCGCCTTTTTTACGTCCGATTAATCAGGCGATCGCCAGCTTACGGGCGAACAGGCGGTGGCAGAGCCAGTAAACCACGCAGGCAACCAGCAGCGAGGTGATGGTCGGCACGCCCCAGTCGCTTATCAGACCTACCGCCGCACCCGCCACGCTGGCGATAATCGCTGACAGACCGATGGTCGGCGTTTCATCAGGCAGACGTCCGTGACGGCGGCTCTCATCCAACGCGGCGCGGTGCGTGCGCAGCAGGAAATAGTCGATCAGCATAATGCCGATCACCGGCGGGAAAACCACGCCCAGCACCGTAAGGAAATCGACAAAGCGGTCAAGAATACCCAGCACGGAAAGGGTGGTGCCCAGCACGCCGATAGCGAGCGTGGTGGGCGCATATTTCCATTTGCGACCGCTCAGCCCCTCGACGGCGTTCACGATGCCCAGCGATGAAGAGTAGAGGTTTAAATCGTTGACGCGCAACGTGGAGAAGACCACCACCATCATGCCGAGGCCGCCCGCGCCCTGCGACATAATCGATACCACGTCGTCGGTGCCGAGGCTTTTGGCTATCAGGATCGCCAGGCCGTTAATGATGAACTCGCCGGCAATAATGGTCAGCAGCGTCACGCCCAGCACCTGGCCGCTGTTGCGCGAATAGCGCGTCAGATCGGGCGTCATCAGGCTGGCGACGATCGCGCCGCCCACCACGATGGTAATGCCTGCGCTGATGGAGAGCGGATCGCCGGGCGGCGTCAGTTGCAACGCGCCGTGCAGATCGTGACCGGTGAGCGCCACCCATGAAACCCAGGCGACCAGGGCGATAAACAGCGGCACCGCGATGCGCGCGGCGATGCGCAGGGCGCGGAAGCCGAAAGTGACCAGAATGGTTAACACGCTGCCGGAAAGCGCGGCGGACCAGCCGAAGCCCAGGCGATGATCCAGCGCCACATCCAGCGATTTGGCGAAAATGGCGTTCTGGATGCCGAACCAGCCGAGTAGGCTGATCGCCACGATCAGGCCGATCAGTACCGATCCCAGACGGCCAAAGCCGCACCAGCGCGCCAGCAGGCTGCCGGAAATGCCTTCGCGCATGCCCGCGTAGCCAAGACCAAAGGTGACTACGCCGAAGATCAGGCTACCGACGGCGATAGCGATAAAGGCGTCGACCAGCGTCATGGAGTGGCCCAGCACTGCGCCCAGCATAAACTGGTCGAGGGCGGTCAGCATGCCCATATGGACAATGGCGACGCTCAAAAAGGAAACTTTTTTATCCTGTGGTACCCGCGTCAGCGGGAAATCGTCGATTTTTATCATGAACACGTTCCGTGAGAATTTCAGATAAACTGAATGCCTTTTTCAAGCAGGCGGTAAGGAATATAACTATCAAGCTGCGCATGGCGGCAATATTCTTCAAACTGGTTCAGAGAGTGCACGTCCGCTTTTTGATAGATGTTATAAATACGATTTTGAATCGTTTTTGGACTGATATTGTATATTTTGGCGATCTCCTTAACGGAAAGTCGCTGAAGCATAAAGAAGATAATATCCAGCTCCGACTGGGTAAAAAAATTACCAGGAATATCGGTCGTCAGGACGCTGGGCATCTGTTGGTTGATATATTTATGCGGTGAAAGGGTATTAAACGGCTTCGCATTCCACATAACGCCGATATAGTCGCCGCTGCTGTTATAAACAGGCAGCTTTTCGCTAATCCATGGCGTCAGGTAATTTTTACCGAACCAGTAATGCGTTTCGATAACCGCCGTTTGCCTGCGTGATGTTTCCGTTCGTCGGTCATGCTCCTGTAAATCGTCCGCGCATTCCGCCCAGTCGGCCGGAAATTCCGCATCCGTTTTACCGACAATATCGAAATTCAGCGGCGTGTTGGTATAAAGCAGGGCGGCCTTATTCATATAGATATGCCGCGATTCCCGATCCTTTATCCCCCAGGGCTCGCTGAGATGCTCCATCATCGCTATCAGGCTGGTGAAACTGGCGTCGATATCGGACATGATGATATTTACCCTGTCGGTAACGATTAGAGATCTTTCGCCAGATAATATCGCGTATGTTTATGCGCGTAATTGCCCAGATGACCATATTCCCGATAGCCGAGCTTTTCATAAAAGCCCTTCGCCTGGAAACTAAAGGTGTCCACATAGGCCATATGGCAGCCGCGCTGAATCGCCTGTTTTTCCGCTTCCAGCATCAGCTGGCGGCCAAAACCCTGCGCTCGATGATCGTCACTGACCCAAAGATATTGCACTTCGAGGCCGCCCCACCAGGTTCTGGCGACCAGACCGCCGGCAATGTGGTTTTCTTCGTCCCTTAAAGTGATAAACAGCGGGTGAATATCCACTTTATCGAATTTATCGTTGTGCGCCCACAGACTGTCAATGACAAAATCCTCATCCACCTGAGCAGGATTATCCGTCACGTTGATTTTCATTGATGATGTTTTCCTTGTGAAATAGTCGTCATATTTATAATTAAAAATATATAAACTTCCGTGCGCCAGACTTATTACCACTTTTAACCATATACGGCAAGAGAGAATTTCCCCTGTTCCCCCATGTGGCGAAATTCGGTATGGTACTATTCGAAATAAAGTATTAAATATTACAAAATTAAAAAGATATTCTACTTAATCAGATAACATTGAATTCCCCAACACCAGGGAACCTTATCAACTTACCGCTTGCGCTGCGCCTGATCTGTCAGGCGCAGCGCTTCGTTCCTGTTTCATTTCCTTTGAAAAGATGTGTTAAACTACCGCCGTTTTTAGCCCGTTCAAACTTGAGGTGCTTCTGAACACGCCGGCACAACTTTCACTGCCTCTCTATTTACCGGATGATGAAACCTTCGCCAGCTTTTGGCCGGGTGAAAATGCGTCCCTGCTGGCCGCACTTAAAGGCGCTCTGGCGCAGGAACATGGCAGCTATCTCTATTTCTGGTCACGCGAAGGCGGGGGGCGCAGCCATTTACTGCACGCCGCCTGCGCGGAAATGTCCATGCGCGGCGACGCCGTCGGCTATGTGCCATTGGATAAGCGCACCTGGTTCGTGCCGGAGGTGCTTGACGGTATGGAGCAGCTGGCGCTGGTCTGCATCGACAATATTGAGTGCATTGCCGGCGAGGAAGAGTGGGAAATGGCGATTTTCGATCTCTACAATCGCATCCTTGAGACCGGCAAGACCCGCCTGTTAATCACTGGCGATCGTCCGCCGCGTCAGCTGAATCTGAAGCTGCCGGATCTCGCTTCGCGTCTTGACTGGGGGCAGATCTACAAACTGCAGCCGCTTTCCGACGAAGATAAACTGCAGGCGCTGCAGCTGCGCGCCAGCCTGCGCGGTTTTGAGCTGCCTGAAGATGTGGGCCGCTTCCTGCTGAAACGGCTTGATCGGGAGATGCGCACCTTATTCATCACGCTGGATCGGCTCGATCGTGCCTCGATCACCGCCCAGCGCAAGCTAACGATCCCCTTCGTTAAAGAGATCCTGGCGCTGTAAGATCTACAGGATCTCCAGCACCTGCTCCGGTGGACGCCCCAGACGCGCTTTTCCCTGCGCCACGACGATCGGGCGCTCCATCAGTTTCGGATGAGCGGCCAGCGCCGTCAGCAGCGCTTCTTCGCTCAGCGCCGGATCGTCCAGCCCCAGCGCCTGATATTCCTCTTCTTTAGTACGCATCAGCGCGCGCACGCTGCTCAGCCCAAGCGACTGCACCAGCTGGCGCAGCGTCGCGACGTCGGGCGGTTGTTGTAAATAGAGCACGACGTTCGGCTCGATGCCGCGCTGTTCCAGTAGCGCCAGCGTTTCGCGGCTTTTGGAGCAGCGTGGGTTGTGATAAATGGTGACCGTGGTCATTCACTTTTCCTCTGATTAACGTCCTTTCTGATACTGTCGGAAGCGCAGCTGTAACTGACGCAGCTGGTCGATGCGCGCGTCATAGCGCGCCTGTTGCAGACTGCCCAGCTTAACCTGCGCGCTGGCGCTGCTGAGCGTGGTAATCGCCTGATCCAGCTGACCGGTAAGCGCCAGCCCTTCGGCACGCGCCGACAGCTCCTCATCGCGCAGATTTTGCGCCGCCGACGCCTGCGCCAGCAGGTCCCAACCGTTGACGTCGTCAGGATGCGCCCAGGTATAGCGGTTTAATACGCGGCTGGCGGCGGCGGGCTGCTTCGCTTCCAGCAGGGCGTTCGCCAGGTTGAGCTGCAAAACCGGATCGCTGCTGCTGGCCTTCAGCGCCGACAGGCGAGCAACCGCCTGCTGCGGCTGGTTCAGCCCGATATCGATGTCGGTCATGATATCGAGAAACCAGACATTATTCGGCGCTTTCGCCAGTAGCGGTTCGATAATCTTTTTTGCGTTGGCGAAACTTTTCGCTTCCAGGAACAGCAGCGCTCTGCCGTACTGCGCCGCCTGCTGCTGGCGCGCGTTGCCTTTGGACCACTCAACCAGCAGATCCTCGCCCAGCTGATTCTGCCCGGTGGCGTACATGCCCAGCGCGCGCGCTTTCGCCATGTAGTAATCCTGTGAGGATTGCACAACGACCGGACGCATCTGTTCGGCGCGGTTGCGGGCATCGGCCAGACGGCTGTCAGGCAGCGGGTGCGTCAGCAGAATTTCCGGCGGCTTAGAGGCGAAGCGCGACTGATCCGCCAGCTTTTGCAGGAAGGTCGGCATCGCCTGCGGATCGAAACCGGCGCGTTGCAACACCTGAATGCCGATACGATCCGCCTCCTGCTCATTGTTTTGCGTGAAGGAGATAATGCCCTGCTGGGTGCCGGCTAATGTGCCGGCCAAACCCGCCATGCCCGCCTGCGGATTCGCCATCGCCAGCAGAATCGAGCCGAGCGCGCCGACCCAGGTCAGCGGCGCGTTGCGCTGCTGATCTTCCATCGCGCGCGCCAGGTGGCGTTGAGTGACGTGCGATATCTCATGCGCGATGACCGAAGCCAGCTGGCTTTCATTATCGCTGGTGCGGAACAACGCCGAATGCAGCACCACGTTGCCGCCGAAAAAGGCGAAGGCGTTGATCTCATCGTTGCGGATCAGGTAGAAATGGAAAGGGGTGCGCACCGAATCAGCATGGGCCACCAGTCGCATGCCAAGCTGATTGATGTACTGATTCAGCAGCGGATCGTTAATCAGCGGCGCGCTGGCTCGCAGCTGGCGCACATAAAAATCGCCCATCTGCAGTTCCTGATTAATCGATAGCGTGCCGCCTGCGGTGGTGCCGATATCCGGGAGCGAATCAGCGACGTCTGCCTGGGAAGTAACCACGTTGCCCGCCAGCAGCGTGACAATAAGCGAGGCGATGACATTTTTCTTCAAGCGATTGAACATACTTCTTCCCCTGGGCAGAGAGTAAAGTTTTGACCGGCTACGTTGCGGATCGTTCATACGGCAGCGCGACGCAGGCGCTCAGGGCGCTATCTTAGCGGGGTAAACCGCATAATGAAATGGCTGTTTAAAAGCGGCGCGCAGCGGCGAAAACCGCATCGTGGGCGGCGGTTAAAATTCAAAGTTGTGTAAACTTATTCAGAGAAATTGAAAGTGGCACGGGTTTTGATTAAGCATCTTCTGAAAAATTATGTGCGGTCAGCCGCAAAAAATTTTCGAAACGTTAATTAATCTACTGTAAAAGGACATTTTTTAATTTGCTGGTCACTATTAACTGGCGTAAATGCGTCGTCTATTTTTTTCTTCTCTTTTTCTCCTCAGATCCATTGTTAACTTTCCCCCTCTCTTTATTTATCTGCATTCCATAACGCTTTCTCTGTTATTGGCTGGATCGGGAAGGGTGCTGGCCTTTATGAGGATATTCTTAATGCAGGAAGCCATCTTTAAATCAAGTACTTAGCGTGGAATTAACAAAAACAGAAGATGATTTTTTTGGTTGACTTTCACCTTGTGAAATTACCCCGTTAGTGCCGCCGCGTAACTTGTGTTTCACCTGTGTGACTCTGTGATATAGATGAAAAAGGCCGCGAAGAACCAGAGTCAAAAATGTCGCTTTGCAGCCGCTGAACATTCATCGGAGAGCCGTAAAAATGCGTTCTGCAGTAGCCTGTTTTTTCATTGCCGTGGTGGGCGGCGTTGTCGGCGTGGGGTTAACCAAAAGCCCGGAAATTATCGATAAAGTCACCGCGCATTTTAATTCTGCTGGTGAAGAAGCCGCAGGTTTCTGGAGTACGCCAGCGATTAACGGCTACGGCAAAATACATTACGAATCTGATGCGCAGTTTCAGCCGACGGTCGGTCTGAGCAACAAAATCGTTTTTCAGATCACCCGCAGCGAAGGGGGAATGAAAATTCCTAACCTGGGCCTTGAGCGTGTGGCGCGCGTAGTGAACTTATACGTCGCCGCCGGCGTGCCGCTGGAGCAACTGCATTTTGTGGTTTCCGTCACCGGCGACGCGACTCCGGCAATGCTGAACAACCAGCAGTTCCATCGCTTGTACGGTTTTGATAATCCCAGTCTCAAACTTATTCAGGCGTTGAATGATGCGGGCGTTAAGGTCACCGTCTGCGATCAGTCGGTTGCCTTTCACCATTTCAAACATGACTGGATAGATCGTTCGGTAGTTCATGCTTTATCCAGCCCAACGACGGTTTCAACCCTGGAAAATCAGGGCTACGCCTTGTTGCAAATGTAATATGTTCGACCTTTTGATGACAACATCCTGATTTAAAGGAGTAATTTTTATGCGTCCCGTATCTTATATCGTCGTCGCGGCTCTGGCCGGTTTTATCGGCGGTAATGTGCTTCAGGCACCACAGCTCTATGACAAAGTGACCAACCATTTTAGCAACAAAACGGAACCGGCTGATTTTTGGTCAACCCCGGCAATTGAAGGCTATGGCAAAATCCACTATGTCGATACGCCGGCCTACAATCCGCGTAACGATCCGAACCTCAGCAACAAAATCGTTTTCCAGCTGAATAAAAACGATGGCGATATCAAAGATCCGCACCTGGGTCTGGAGCGCGTCGCGCGTGTGGTGAACCTCTATTACGCTGCCGGCATTCCCTTGAAAAAGCTTGATTTCGTGGTCTCCATGAACGGCGACGCCGTTATCGCCGCGCTGAATAATGAACAGTTCCACAAAGCGTACGGCATCGATAACCCGAACCTGAAGATGATTAACGAGCTGGAAAAAGCGGGCGTAAAAGTGACCGTCTGCGATCAGTCTGTGGCTTTCCATCATATCGATCGTGAGTGGATCGATAAGTCGGTCACCCATACCATTTCCAGCGGCACGACGGTCGCCACCCTGCAAAATCAGGGCTATGGACTGTTAATGCTCTGATTGCTCGTACCGCTTTCTGTTACAAGGGCGCCGTCTTTAACGGCGCCTTTTTTTATCCGCGTCGGTAAAATCTCAGGTACAGGCCTGACCAGCAGAATTTTATCAATCGCCTCCGGCGGAGCGTTTTGCTGGCTGCTTAACCCGTGTACAATTGAGACGTGCATCTCACCAGGGCGCACGACACAACAAGCAGTAACAATAATAAAGCTCCACAAGGCGCAACATTAAATGATTAACCCAATAAAGGTGAGTCCATGCTAAGGCTGCTACGGCCGAAAACGGACTTACGGACGCTTATTACCCTGCTGGCGGTCGCCAGTATCGTTATCACCCTGGCTAATTCTCTCTATGCCGCCTGGCGTGTTCAGCGCGAGCAGCTGATTACGAATACGTTGGAAGCCAACCGCGTCTACGCCGCCAAGCTGGCCGCCACGACCGGACAGTTTTTCCAGCAGGCGCAGTTGCAGCTTGCCTGGTCTGCCGCTCAGATTGGCGCGCATTTTGACGATGAGACGCTGCTACAGACGGAAGTGGAGCGACTGCGGCAGCAAACCAACAGCTTTAACTCGGTGGCGGTTGTCGACGCTGGCGGCTGGTTGCGCGCCATATCGCCGGAATCGCTGATGTTAAAGGGCATGCACCTCAATTCCGCCAGTTCCCGTGAGGCGCTGGAGCGGCGCCTGCCGCTGATTGGGCAACCCAGTATCTCGGCAGCGAATAACCTCATCGTTTTTATCTCGCGGCCCGTCTGGTCAGAAACCGGCGGCTATCTCGGCTACGTCGGCGGCACCCTCTACCTGAAGCGCAAAAGCGCGCTTAACGAGCTGCTGCTTAGCCAGTTCTACCGCGACGGCACGCAGCTTTATGTGCTGGATCGCGATGATCGCGTGCTCTATCACCAGAACAGCCAGCTGGTCGGCAAAAAACTCGCGCCGCTGCTGCATCAGGAGGCGGGCGCTTACGCCAGCAGCGGCTATCAGGAGATAACCAATGAGAAAGGCGAACCCGTGCTGGCCGGTTATGCGCACGTGCCGGATTCCGACTGGACTATCTTCGCCGTTAAGCCGACGCGCATTACGCTGGCGCCGCTCAGCAGTCTCCTTTTTCAGGTCATGCAACATTCCCTGCCTTTGGCTCTGCTAACGCTGGCCGCCGCCTGGCTGCTGGCGCGGCTGATCGCGCTGCCGCTGTGGCATCTGGCGCGTAAGGCGAGCCAGATGGATGAACAGGATGCCGCGCTGGAGATTAACGGCGTGCGATCCTGGTATTTCGAGGCGGCGCAGATTAAACGGGCGCTGCTTTCCGGTATTGGCCTGCTGCACAATAAAATCGGCCAGCTGAAGTCGGAAGTGCAGACCGATCCGCTGACCCAGCTGCTTAACCGGCGCGGCCTGCATGCGGTGCTGGAATATTTCTCCACCACCCAGCAGCCTTTTGCCGTACTGGCGCTTGATATCGATCACTTCAAACGGGTCAACGACACCTGGGGACACGATGTGGGCGACAGGGTTATCCAGCAGACCGCGCGCCAGCTAAAAAGCTGCGCCCGCCAGACGGATGTGGTCTGTCGTAGCGGCGGCGAAGAGTTTCTGATGATTCTGCCCGGCGCCGACGAGGGGACCGCGCTGGCGCTGGCGGAGCGGGTGCGCGCCGCCACGCAGCAGCACGCCATCGAGCCGGTTGGCGAAGTGACGCTGTCGGTTGGCGTCAGCTGCTGGCTCTCCGACAGCGAAACGCTCGAAGAGAGCTTCCGCCGCGCCGATGAAGCGCTCTACCGCGCCAAGCGCGCAGGACGCAACTGCGTGGTCGCCGCTTCCTCAGCGCATAATGAAAGGCGCGCCTGGCGATAAAGGCTGCACCAGCGTTCAGGTAATTCTGTCTTCTGGCGCGCATTTCAGTACAATCGTCCACCTTGTTAATACAGGGAAGGGAATGCCATGCTGGCTCTTCTTATTCAATGGTATCGCCGTCGCTTTAGCGACCCGGAAGCCATTGCTCTGCTGGTGATTTTGCTGGCAGCGTTTTTTATTCTGTTCTTTTTCAGCGATCTGCTGGCGCCGCTGCTGGTGGCGCTGGTGCTCGCTTATCTGCTGGAGTGGCCGACCGTGCGGCTTGAGCGCCTGGGCTGCTCGCGCAGCTGGGCCACCACCATCGTGCTGGCCTTTTTCGTCGGGGTGTTGCTGCTGTTCGTGCTGGTGGTAGCGCCGGTCGCCTGGCAGCAGGGCATTAACCTGCTGCACGACACGCCGAACATGCTGAACCAGCTCTATCTCTTTTCCGCAGAACTGCCGGCGCGTTTTCCGGCGCTGGCCGATGCCGGGATTGTCGATATCGTGATCGATAACCTGCGCAGCCGTCTCTCCGGCGTGGGCGAATCGGTGGTGAAATACTCCCTGGCGTCGCTGGTGGGGCTGATGACGCTGGCTATCTATCTGGTGGTAGTACCGCTGATGGTTTTCTTCCTGCTAAAGGACAAACAGCAGATGCTTGACGCGGTGCGCCGCGTGCTGCCGCGCAACCGCGGGCTGGCGGGGCAGGTCTGGAGCGAGATGAATCAGCAGATTACCAACTATATTCGCGGCAAAGTGCTGGAAATGGTGGTGGTCGGCGTGGCTACCTGGATCGCCTTTGTGGTGCTGGGGCTGAACTACGCGCTGCTGCTGGCGGTGCTGGTGGGGCTGTCGGTGCTAATCCCTTATATCGGCGCGCTGGCGGCGACGCTGCCGGTAATCTGCGTCGGCCTGTTTCAGTGGGGGCTGGGCAGTGATTTCTGGACGATGATGGTGGTCTATCTGATCATCCAGGCGCTGGACGGCAACGTGCTGGTGCCGGTGCTTTTTTCCGAAGCGGTCAACCTGCATCCGCTGGTGATTATTATGGCGGTGGTGATTTTCGGCGGGCTGTGGGGATTCTGGGGCGTGTTTTTCGCCATTCCGTTGGCGACGCTGATTAAAGCGGTGGTGCACGCCTGGCCGGATACCCTGCGCACGGAGCCGTAGACGATGGTCGTGGCGTCGTTGACGCCACGCACGGCCTCAGGCGGACTTCAGGTAATCCATAACGATGTCGTAATGGTTGCTGGTTTTGAAATCGTCGAACACTTTTTCAATGGTGCCGTTGGCGTCGATCAGAAAGCTGATGCGGTGAATGCCGTCATAGGTTTTACCCATAAAGGTTTTCTCGCCCCAGACGCCGAACTGCTCGCTGACCTCATGGTTTTCATCCGAGAGCAGGGTAAAGTTCAGCAGCTCTTTTTCTGCGAAGCGCGATAGCTTTTCCGGCTTGTCGGTGCTGATGCCCAGCACTTCCACACCCGCTTTTTTCAGCTCGTCCATATTATCGCGCAGGCCGCACGCCTGCACGGTGCAGCCGGGCGTCATCGCTTTAGGGTAGAAGTAGACCAACACGCGCTGTCCCTGGAAGTCGGTCAAATTTACTTGTTCGCCGTCCTGATCGGGCAAGCTAAATTTCGGTGCGGTGTCACCGGCTTTCAGTGGATTCATCACTACTCTCCATTTTTTCGTCATGCTGAGGATAATTCACGACGCTAATAGTGCCTTGCGCATGCAGTTCTGTACATAGGGCATGAAACGCCTGCTCAATTAATGTTGCGTCCCGATGCGCCGGGCTGTGCGCGGTGATTTGAATATAGAGTAAAGGCGGCTGGTTTTCTTGCGATGGCTGCGTGCGCGAGACCAGTTCCGCGATATGCATCTGGTGCGAGTCGAACAGATCGGTGAAACGTTCGATGATGTGCGGCGAGTCATTGACCTCTACCTGCACCCAGACGGTTTCCGGCATCGGCGGCCTGCTGCCGGCGTTGGTGCGCTTCATGACGATCAGCAGCTCCAGTTCGGCGCCCTTTAGCGGCAGCGTGGATTCGATCAGGGTAATGGCGTTCCAGCTGCCGGAAAGCAGCATAATAAAAGTGAACTCATCGCCGAGCATCGCCAGACGGCTATCTTCGATATTACAGCCGCAGCTGCTGACATGACGGGTAATGGTGTTCACGATGCCGGGACGATCGACGCCCAACGCCGTGATGACCAAAAAGTGTTGCGGTGTCTGCGGCAAAATAGGTCTTCCTGTGGGGTAAGCTGATAAGTAACAGTTATAACCCGTAGGTAAACATAAAAAATACCCTCTGCCAAGCGCTCCCGGCCTCTGTTCGCTTGCTTTTCCCCGCCGGTCAAACGTACCATGAAGCACTTGTTTGTCGAGGGGATAGCCAATGTTCACGGGAAGTATTGTTGCGCTCGTTACGCCAATGGATGACAAAGGTAATGTCTGCCGTACGAGCCTGAAAAAACTGATTGATTATCATGTCGAGAGCGGAACCTCCGCCATCGTTTCTGTGGGAACTACCGGCGAATCCGCAACGCTGAGTCATGATGAACATGGCGACGTGGTGATGTTGACGCTCGACCTTGCCGACGGCCGCATCCCGGTCATCGCCGGCACCGGCGCGAACGCCACCGCAGAAGGCATCTCTCTGACCAAACGCTTCGAAAACTCCGGCGTGATCGGCTGCCTGACCGTGACGCCATACTACAACCGTCCGACGCAGGAAGGGTTGTATCAGCACTTTAAAGCGATTGCGGAAAGCACTGAACTGCCGCAAATGCTCTATAACGTCCCGTCGCGCACCGGCTGCGATATGCTGCCTGAAACGGTTGCGCGTCTGGCGAAAATCAAAAATATTATTGGGATCAAAGAGGCGACCGGGAACTTATCGCGCGTCAGCCAGATCCAAGAGCTGGTTGATGATGAGTTTGTGCTGGTGAGCGGCGACGACGCCACCGCGCTCGACTTTATGCAGCTGGGCGGCCACGGCGTGATCTCCGTGACGGCGAACATCGCCGCGCGTGAAATGGCCGAGCTGTGCCGTCTGGCGCGCGAAGGCAACTTCGCCGAGGCGCGTCATCTTAACCAGCGCCTGATGCACCTGCATCAGAAACTGTTTGTTGAATCTAATCCTGTTCCGGTGAAATGGGCCGCGAAAAAACTGGGATTAATCGCGACCGATACCCTGCGTCTGCCAATGGTTCCGTTATCCGGGGCAGCGTGTCCGGTTGTGGAGCAGGCGCTGAAAAACGCGGGTCTGCTGTAATTTAGGGAGAGTTGATGGCTTATTCAGTAAAAAAGTCCACGGTAGCGACTATCGTTGGGCTGTCCACGGTAATGCTGCTGGCGGGTTGCTCTAACGATCAGCGCTATAAGCGCCAGGTCAGCGGGGATGAATCTTATTTGCAGGCGGCTGAGCTGCAGGATTTACGCGCGCCGGCGGGGATGATTCTGCCGCTGCAAAACGGCGATTATGATGTACCGCACGCGGCCGGCAACGGCGCGGTCGGCAAGCAGCTGGACATTCGTCCGCCTGCTCAGCCGCTGGCGTTGATAAACGGCGCGCGCGCGCAGTTCAGCGGCAATACCGGCGTGCTGATGATGGAGAACAGCCGCAGCGGTTCCGTCTGGCCGCAGGTGGTGAACGTGGTGCAGTCTTACCGCTTCCCGATCGCCAGCCAGCAGGACGCCAGCCAGCAGCTGACGACCGACTGGGTCGAGTGGAACCGCGCCGATGAAGATAACCAGTACCGCGGCCGCTATCAGATCAGCGTGCAGCAGCAGGGTTATCAGCAGGCACTGACGGTTAAACTGCTGCAGCTGCAGCAGGCGGGCAATGATGTTTCCTCGCCCACGCAGATCCAGCGTTATACCGCGCAGATGCTGAACGATATCAGCACCGGCCTGGATAAGATGGAAACCGCCGCGCAGGACGCCGCCGCCAGCCGCAGCGCTTCGCAGATCGACGTGCAGAGCGGCGCCGATGACACCGGCCTACCGAATCTGATCCTGCGTGCGCCTTTCAATGTCTCCTGGCAGCGTCTGCCAGCCGCGTTGCAGCGCATCGGCATGGATATCACCGACAGCAACCGCTCGCAGGGCAGCATGAAGGTGACCTACAAAGCGCCGGGCGACAGCACCTGGGATGAGATCGGCGCCAAAGATCCGCAGCTGCCGAACGGCGACTATACGCTGCAGGTCGGCGATCTCGACAACCGCAGCAGCCTGCAGTTTATCGACCCTAAAGGCCATGTCCTGACGCAGTCGCAAAACGACGCGCTGGTGGCGGTCCTTCAGGCCGCGCTCAGCAAGTAATAAAAAAAGGCCGGAAAATTCCGGCCTTTTTTATTTTATCTTTGGCATAATAGCGCGCAGCGACGTAAACGATTGCGTGGCGCGGTCAGGCCTTTCACTATTTACCATGTTTGGAGTTTATCAAGATGCAAAAGCTAGCTGAGTTGTATCGCGGCAAAGCGAAAACCGTCTACAGCACCGAAAATCCGGATCTGTTGGTACTCGAGTTCCGCAATGATACGTCAGCAGGAGACGGGGCGCGTATCGAACAGTTCGATCGCAAAGGCATGGTGAACAACAAGTTTAACTACTTTATCATGCGCAAGCTGGAAGAGGCGGGCATCCCGACGCAGATGGAAGCGCTGCTCTCTGATAACGAAGCGCTGGTGAAAAAGCTGGAGATGGTGCCGGTTGAGTGCGTGGTGCGCAACCGCGCAGCGGGTTCGCTGGTAAAACGTCTCGGTGTGGAAGAGGGTATGGTGCTGAATCCGCCCTTGTTCGATCTGTTCCTGAAGGATGACGCCAAACACGATCCGATGGTCAATGAATCCTACTGTGAAACCTTCGGCTGGGTGAATAAAGAGAACCTGGCGCGTATGCGCGAGCTGACCTACAAAGCGAATGACGTCCTTAGCAAGCTGTTCGACGACGCCGGACTGATTCTGGTCGATTTCAAGCTGGAGTTCGGCCTGTTTAAAGGCGAAGTAACGCTGGGCGACGAATTTTCGCCGGACGGCGCGCGCCTGTGGGATAAAGAGACCATGGCCAAAATGGATAAAGATCGTTTTCGTCAGAGTCTGGGCGGCGTGATCGAAGCGTATGAGGAAGTGGCTCACCGTTTGGGCGTGAAGCTCGACTGACAGCGCTTTTTCCGGCCGACGCGCAGCCGCCGTCGGCCACTCCTCCTTCGTTGTGCCCGTCCTTTTTTTCCGTTACCCTCCCATCCGGCGCGACGCGCTCTGGTTATTCAGCGTCGCCGCGACTAGAATTTGCCGTATCCGCCACAGTGAAAAACAGGGGAAGGTTATGCGTTGGCAAGGGCGTCGCGAGAGCGACAACGTAGAAGATCGTCGAAGTCAGTCACCCACCGTGGGCGCCGGACGTATGCGTATTCCGCGCGGCAAGGGCGGGATTATTTTGCTGGTGATTGTGATGGTCGCTGGTTATTACGGCTATGACCTGACGCCGCTGCTGACCGGCGGCGAGCCGGTCTCGCAGCAGAGCAGTACGCAGCGCGTCAGCCCGCAGGATGATGAGGCGGCGAAATTCACCTCTGTTATCCTTGCCACGACGGAAGATACTTGGCAAAAGCTGTTTACCCAGATGGGCAAGCAGTATAAAGCGCCGCACCTGGTGATGTACCGCAACGCGACGCGCACCGGCTGCGGCACCGGCCAGTCGGTGATGGGCCCCTTTTACTGTCCGGCCGATGAAACCGTTTATATCGATCTCTCCTTTTATGATGAGCTGAAGAACAAGCTGGGCGCCGACGGCGATTTTGCGCAGGGCTATGTCGTGGCGCACGAAGTCGGACACCATGTGCAGAAGCTGCTTGGCATCGAACCGAAAGTGCGTCAGATGCAGCAGAACGCTTCTCAGGCTCAGGTTAATCAGCTTTCGGTGAAGATGGAGCTGCAGGCGGACTGCTTCGCGGGCGTCTGGGGCCACTATATGCAGAAAGAACAGGTTCTGGAGCCGGGCGATCTGCAGGAAGCGCTGAACGCCGCTGAAGCGATTGGCGACGATCGGTTGCAACAGCAGAGCCAGGGCCGCGTTACGCCCGACAGTTTCACTCATGGCACCTCTGAACAGCGCTACAGCTGGTTTAAACGCGGCTTTGACGGCGGCGATCCCGGTCAGTGCGATACCTTCGCCAGCCGCTAAATCGTGAGTCTGGAAACGCTTACCGCCGAGATGCGGCGTACCGGCATTCGGCGGCTGGCGGTGTTATCCGGCGAGGCAGAGTGGTGCCGCCAGCAGGCGCAGCAGTGGCGGATAGCGCTTTCTGGAGAGTGGATAACGCTCAGCGAGGCCAGCGACCTGGCCGACGCGTTGCCGCCCTCCGCCCTGCGCAACCTGCTGGGACAGGAGTTCCGCCACGCCATTTTTGACGCCCGTAACGGGTTTCACAGCGAAGCGTTCGCCGCGCTGGTCGGCACGCTCAGCGCGGGCAGCTGGCTGCTGCTGCTGACGCCGCCCTGGACGACGTGGCCGCAGCGTCCCGACAGCGATTCGCTGCGCTGGAGCGAATGCGATGCGCCCCTCGCCACCCCGCATTTTATCCACCATCTGCAACGTCACTTTCTGACCGACGCGCAGGTGCTGCTGCATCAGCAGCATCAGCCGCCGCGCTGGCCGCCAGCATTGACGCTCAGCGACTGGCAGCCAGGCGACGCGCGGCAACAGCAACATCTGCTGGCAAAGCTGCTCAGGGCCGCGCCCGGCATTCATGTCTTAACCGCCGCGCGCGGGCGCGGCAAGTCCGCGCTGGCCGGTATGCTGCTCCGACAGTGGTCAGGCCGCTGTCTGGTAACCGCGCCCGCCAAAGTCTCCACGGCGGTGCTGACGCGTTTTGCCGGCGAGCGCTTCGCATTTATCGCGCCCGATGCGCTGTTGGCGGACGATATGCAGCCGGACGCCGACTGGCTGATTATCGACGAGGCGGCAGCCATTCCTGCGCCCCTGCTGCAACGACTGGTCACGCGCTTTCCTTATGTTTTGCTTACCACCACCGTACAGGGCTATGAAGGCACCGGACGCGGCTTTCTGCTGAAATTTTGCGCCTCGCTGCCGCAGGCGCGCTTTTATCAGCTGGATGCGCCGCAGCGCTGGCGGCAGGACGATCCGCTGGAGAAGGTCGTGAATGCCGCGCTGCTGCTGGACGAGGCGCAGGAGGATCGCGTCGCGTCAAAAGCGGCGATCGCGGTGATACGCTGCGATCGCGACCGCGATCCGGCCCGCCTGTTGCGTCTGTATCTATTGCTGACCAGCGCGCACTACCGCACCACGCCGCTCGATTTTCGACGCATGATGGATGCGCCGGGCCAGCGCTTTTTCGC
>OKNF01000051.1_pt1 | contig 38749 bp, 32 predicted proteins | sample 1613121 | NCBI WGS metagenome assembly OKNF01 (sample SAMN04436838, study PRJEB24849) | human gut metagenome | biome: human gut; feature: NICU; material: stool | host: Homo sapiens | place: USA: Saint Louis, MO | collected 2011-09-08
GGCATTATCACGCTGGTAGGCGGGCAGGTGATTCTGGAGCGACTGCTGCATATGGCGGGATCGCTGTCGGTGGTGATCGAATTTGTCGGCGGCGCGCTGTTCCTCTGGTTTTTGATTAAAAAGGCGGCGGTGTGATTGAAGTAAAAGAGATTTGTAAAAGCTATCAGAACACGACGGTGCTGAACCGTATTACCGAGTCGATCCCGATGGGCGGCATCACCTCGATTATCGGCGCCAACGGCGCGGGGAAATCGACGCTGCTGTCAGTGATCAGCCGCCTGCTGACGGCGGACAGCGGCAGCGTCTGGGTCAACGGGCTGGAGGTAGCGAAAACGCCCGACGAGCAGATGGCGAAGGTGCTGTCGGTGCTACGGCAGGAGAACCACTTCACCAGCCGCCTGACGGTGGAAGATCTGGTCGGCTTTGGCCGCTATCCCTGGTCCAAAGGGCGGCTGACGCAGGAGGATCGCCAGCACATTGAAACCGCAATGGATTTTCTCGACCTGCTGCCGCTGCGGGCGCGCTACCTCGATCAGCTCTCCGGCGGTCAGCGCCAGCGCGCCTGCGTGGCGATGGTGCTGTGTCAGAATACCGACTATGTGCTGCTGGACGAGCCGCTGAACAATCTGGATATGAAGCACAGCGTGGCGATGATGAAACAGCTGCGCCGCGCCGCGGACGAGCTGCATAAAACCATTATTCTGGTCATTCATGACATCAACTTCGCCTCGGCCTGGTCGGATCATATTATCGCCATGAAGCAGGGCGAGGTGCTCTGGCGCGGCGCGCCGCAGGAGATTATGCGCTCTGAAGTAATTGAAGCGATTTTCGATACTCAGGTGCATATTGAAAGGCTGCACGGCCAGCATATCGCCATCTACTATCGCTAATTGAGGCGAGTTTTTTTCTTTAGCGGAGACGCGGCAGAAAGAGTTTTCAGTGAATAACAGCAGGCGCGTCGCGCGGGCGCGCCTGCCGACGCGATCTTACCGGCGGTTATTCGCCTTTATGGGTGTTTACCACCTGGCCGATGCCTTTGCCCTGCAACTCTTCCTGCGGATCGGCGAAGAAATCAATATTGAAGTACGTGTCGTCTGTCAACACTTCCACATGGTGCCAGTATTCCGGCGGGCTGATGCCGAAATGACCCGCTTCAATCACCACCTCCACTTCCGGCGTCGTGTCATGTTCGTTGGCGAAACCGTAATATTTCACCGCGCCCTGCATCACCGACAGGCGGCCATAAACCCCTTTTTTGGTGTTGTGATGGGTCAGCAGCGCGCGCGGCACGCTCTCTTTGTCCCAGAACGGCGTGGAACGGGTATGAACGAAATGTTTAGGGATGCGATGAGCCATGATGATTACCTCTTATGTTTTTGATTAATCTGTGAATTGCAACCTCCATGCCAGGCTGTTAGTTACCTTATTTATCAATAACATAATCAAAGCCGCCCTGCGCTTTTTTGTTAAAATGACTGCGATATATATTGTCTTTTTGACATACCCTTGTCGTGCTGACACGCCTTTGTGCTGTGATAAAGCGTAGGCGCTCGACGATGCCCCTTTGCGCCTTTTACTGTCCAACGCCTTATCTTCTGATAAACTGCACGTCGCAAACCCGCCTGATTAGAGATTTTCCCGTGACTGCTTTTTCCACCCTGACGCAACTGCCCGCCAGCCAGCTCGATAACCTGCGCGAAATGGGCTTCGACGCTATGACGCCTATCCAGGCCGCTTCCCTGCCCGCCATTCTTGACGGCCGCGACGTGCGCGCCCAGGCGAAAACCGGCAGCGGTAAAACCGCAGCGTTTGGATTAGGCATCCTGCAACATATCGATACCGCGCAGTATCAAACGCAGTCGCTGGTGCTCTGCCCGACGCGCGAACTGGCCGAACAGGTCGGCAATGAACTGCGTCGCCTGGCGCGCTTTACGCGCAATATTAAAATTCTGACGCTGTGCGGCGGCCAGCCGATCGCCGCTCAGCGCGATTCGCTGGTGCATGCGCCGCATATTGTGGTCGGCACGCCGGGGCGTATTCTCGATCACCTGAAGCGCGAAACGCTGGATCTCACTCAGCTGCGCTCGCTGGTGTTGGATGAGGCGGACCGTATGCTGGAGATGGGCTTTCGTGAAGATATGGAAGCGATCGTCAGCCATACGCCGACGCAGCGCCAGACGCTGCTGTTCTCCGCCACCTGGCCACAGGGCATTATCGCCATCGGCGATCGTTTCCAGCGCGACGCGCTTACCGTCACCACCGAAGACGTCACCGAACTGCCGGCGATCGAACAGCATTTCTACGAGGCGAACAGCCGTGAAAAGCTGAGCCTGCTGATCGGGCTGTTAAGCCAGCGTCAACCCGCTTCCTGTGTGGTGTTCTGCAATACCAAACGCGAGTGCGACGACATCGCCGACGCGCTGGAAAACAGCGGCATCAGCGCACTGGCGCTGCATGGCGATCTGGAACAGCGCGACCGTGACCGGGTGCTGATCCGCTTTGCCAACGGCAGCTGCCGCGTGCTGGTGGCCACCGACGTCGCCGCGCGCGGTCTCGATATCAAAGCGCTGGAGATGGTGGTGAACTATCAGCTCTCGTTCGACCCGGAAGTGCATGTTCACCGTATCGGCCGCACCGCGCGCGCCGGCGAACAGGGTACGGCGGTCAGTTTCGTCGCACCGGATGAGATGGTGCGCGCCCACGCGCTGGAAGATTATTTGCAGCAGCCGCTGGCCTGGTCCTCTGCCGCCGTCCTGAAAAACCAGCCGTCACAGCCGCTGCCTGCGGCGATGATGACGCTCTGCATCGACGGCGGCCGTAAGGCGAAGATCCGTCCGGGCGACATTCTCGGCGCGCTGACCGGCGAAGCGGGCTTCAGCGCCGACCGCATCGGCAAAATCGATCTGACTCCGACTCACGCCTACGTCGCCATTGCCGCCGCGCAGGCGAAAGAAGCGCTGATCAAGCTGAAGCAGGGTAAAATCAAAGGCAAGAGCTGCCGCGCGATTCTGCTGAAATAATCTGCCGTATCTCGCCGCGCCCTTCGTCAGGCGGAGGGCGCGGCTTTTTTATGCCTGTTCGGTGCGGTCGCCGCGCGTGGTGGGATGCGAAATCACCAAAAACTCCACCGGTTCCGCAGAGAGGTTTTGCGCCTGATGCGCCTCGCCCGGCGGGATCTCCAGCCCCTGCTGCGCCGTCAGCCGGTGCTGCTCTCCTTCCAGCTCCATCGTCAGCTCGCCGCTCAGCACAAAAAAGAACTGCCGCGAACGACTGTGAAAATGACGCGCCTCGCGTCGGTCCGGCGGCATGCGTTCATGAATGACGCTCATATCCTGGCGTTTCACCAGATACCAGCCGTCGCACTGCTCGCCCCACTGATAATGTTCCGCGTTCTCTTTGCCGATCATCTCACTTTCCTGTCTGGCTGGTTTTCCTGCCTGGTAAGTCGGTCTATGCTGTTAAGCGCTATGACATTTTAGTCATCAATAAGGAAACCACATGGGCATTGCTGAACGAAAGAACTATCCGCAGCTGGGCGAAGTGAAAGGCCCTTACGTACATGCTGTCCGTCACGGGGAGACGCTCTATATTTCCGGGCTGACGGCGTTCGGCAGCGACGCGCAGAAGGAAGGCATCGCCGCACAGGCCGAGGCGATTTTTCACCAGCTGAATGTTATCGCCAGCGCCGAAGGAACCTCGCTGCACGCGTTGCTGAAGGTGACTATCTTCGTCACCTCGCTGCGTGAGATCGACGCGTTGCGCGCCGTACTTTATCGTCACTTCGGCGATCATCTGCCCGCCAGTTCGCTGGTACAGGTCAGCCAGCTTTTCTCTCCCGATCTCTCTATTGAGATTGAGGCGATACTGGCGCTGAATCACTGACGCGACGGTTTTGCCGTTCAACAGGGCGGCATGTCAATCGCCCGGCCTCGGCGGTCAACCGGCGTCGTGAGTCTGGGGCAGCTCGCTGTGCAAACGGTTAAACAGCGCCTCGTCCGCTGCGCTCCACAACTCCCCTTTTCCCTTCAGCAGCTCGCGCAACAGCGTTGACCACTGACCGATACGCACCAGCTCTTCTGATGAAAAAACCGCTGACGACGCGTTCTCTGTTCCCACAGCCATAAACAACCTCATAGATCGATAAAAGATGTTCGCAGGCGCCGACGGTGGCGCCGTCAGTTATGTTAATTCACCGCGATTGCCGCTGCACAGCGCCCGATCCGCCGCTAACGCTTTTCCAGATTTTCTTTAGCTTCGCTGACGGCGCGCTTCGCTTTACCGACCGCTTTGTTACAGGCGGATACGTTAAAATCAGGCGTGCAACGGCGGTGGGATTTCCCTTTCCGCTGCGTTAACGACTACCCTTAACCGGGGATAAAACCATTCAATAAGGGAGCCGTGGAACTATGGTTGTGAACAGTATCGTTTACCGCAACGGAGAGCGTGGGGAAGTTATCGACCCGGAGAACATCAGCGACGTGATAAACGAGCCTGATGCTTTTGTCTGGCTGGGACTTTATCAGCCCGATCCGCCTTTTATGAAGAAAATGCAGGAGGAGTTCGGCCTGCATGAACTGGCGATCGAGGATGCATTGACCGCCCACCAGCGTCCGAAGCTGGAGCAGTATGGCGAATCGCTGTTTATCGTACTGAAAACGGCGTACCTGACCGAAAAACACCATATCGAATTTGGCGAAACGCACTTCTTCGTCAGCCAAAAATTCCTGATTACCGTGCGCCACGGCGCGTCTGACAGCTATGCGCCGCTGCGCCAGCGCGCCGCCGAGCGCCCTGAAATGCTGAGCAAGGGCGTCGGTTTCCCACTCTACTGCATTTTCGATTTTATCGTTGATAACTACAGCGATATCACCGCCTCGCTTAGCGAACGCATCAGCGAAATGGAGCGCGCGATGTTCCGCACCGAGTTTGACCGCAAATCGGTGCAGCATGTCTATACATTGCGGCGTCAGCTGCTGGCGCTGCGCAACGCCGCGATGCCAGTGGACGAGATCTGCAATCAGCTGATTCGTTTGCATGAGGATATTATTCCCAAACCTTTGCGCGCCTATTTGCGCGACGTGCAGGATCACGCGCACCACGTTGTCACCGATACCGACGACATGCGTGAAATCCTGACTAACGCCATGCACGTCAACCTGGCGCTGGTGACGGTGCAACAAAACGAAGTCGTGAAAAAGCTGGCGGGCTGGGGGGCGATTCTGGTGATCCCGACGGTAATCTTCAGCATGTACGGCATGAACTTTGAAAGCATGCCGGAAATCCACTCTCCCTTCGGCTACCCAGCGGCCATTGGCGGCACGCTGCTCGCCTGCGCCGCGCTCTACTGGCGACTGAAACGCGCAGGCTGGCTGTAAAGGAGATAATGCATAACCGATGCCGCACAGCGTCGCATCGATTCTCCTGGCTTTGCCCTTGAATTACTCACTAACGCCGTGCTGCCCAGCTTAAGGCGACGGCGGCCAGGGAAGATGCGGGCCGAACTGTCAGGGATGACGGATTGCGTCTTTACGATCTGACTGGACGTCCGACGCAGGCGCTGTCGTTTTGCCAGCGAAGCGGGCGCTAAAGGCCTGTTTTCTGGTCGCCCCTTCCACGCGGACGTCAACCTTTCCGCCTCGCTCCCTTCAACCGCATCGCCCTTAATCCTCAGATAAACACCGCTGTCCCACAGACTCGCGCACCACCAGCGTTCCGCACAGGGCCGCGCGCGCAGGATCGTTTTTGATGCTCAGGATCCTTTCCACCACGTTCTGGATCATGTGCTCGATGGGGATATCAAGCGTGGTGAGCGCTGGCGACACAAAGCGCCCCACCTTCGCATTATCAAACCCCGCGACCGAAACATCTTCCGGCACCGCCAGGCCCTGATCTTTCAGCGCCTTAATCGCGCCCAACGCCATATCGTCATTGGCGGCGAGAATCGCGCTGAAAGTTCGGCCTTGAGCAAACAGCGCCTGCGCCGCGCGATAGCCGCTCTCCATGCTCCAGTCGCCCTGCGCCAGCAGCGCGTCCGTATCCTTAACGCCGAGCGCGTTTAACTTATCCTGCCACGCCTGCTGACGCGCCGTATTGCTGGGCGACAGCATATTGCCGCGAATATAGGCGATGCGCCGGTGCCCCTGCGCCTGGAGATAATCCATCATGATTTCGCTGCCGCGATAGTGATCGATAAACACCGCATTATCGGGCAAGGCGGAGAGCCGCTGGTTCAACGCCATTATCGGCACCGGGCTCTCGCTGATGATTTTCGCCAGCTGCGGCGCCGGGATATGCCGCGCATAAACCATCACGCCAGCGCACTTCATGCGTACCAAAAAGTCGATGGCGTTCATCTCCTCTTCCGCGCTCTGCTTGCCGTCAGCGAAAATCAGGCGATGATTGTGCGCTTCGCAAAACTTCGCCGCGTTATAAACCAGCGTCGAGAAAAAGGGACCGTTATAAACCGCATTGGTCATCACCAGGCCAATCATGCTGCTTTTTTTCGTCGCCAGCTGCTGCGCCAACAGATTAGGCCGGTAGCCCGTCTCCTCAATGGCTTTGTACACCAACGCTTTTACCTCTTCCCTGACGACATCCTTTCCATTCAGCACGCGCGACACCGTGGATTTGGAAACGCCGGCACAGCGCGCCACGTCAAGCATTGTCACCATTACAGCCTCGCTTTACGGCAGCTTTGTAAAAAACTCTCCCAGAGGGAGCGGCTAAAACGGCGTCATTATATCGCAAAGCGAAGCGGACGCCGCAAGGTTATGCCGTGCGCCGCGCCGCGTTTTTCAAGATTGGTTTTGCCGTCGCGCATGATGCGCCAGAAGGGATCGGCACGGCCGCTACGCCGCGCCGGAAATATTTAGCTCACCGTCATTACCGGCGCGCCGGAGGCGACCGGACCGTCATTAACACATTTCGTCATGCGATACTCATCGCTGTTCATCACCAGAAAAGGCGTCGTGATGTCATAGCCCGACGCGACGATGGCGCTGCGCTGGAAGCGAATCAGCGGCGTGCCCGCCGTGACCCGATCGCCGACCTGCACCAGCGTCGAAAAGTGCTGACCGCCGAGATTAACCGTATCCAGCCTGACATGGATCAGAATTTCTGCGCCGTTATCGCATACCAGACCGACCGCGTGATGGCTGTCAACGGTAGAAGCGACCTCCGCGTCGCAGGGCGCGACGATAACATCCTCCTCCGGCACGATGGCGATGCCGTCGCCCAGCAGGCCGCCAGCGAAACTCTCATCGTTCACGCTGGCCAACGGCAGCGCATTGCCCGCCACCGGACTCATCAGGGTTAAGGTTTTGCCCGCCGCCACAGGCGCGGTACCTGTCGACGACGCGGTCGCCTCCGAATTCGCCGATCCGATGGAAGCGCCCGCAGCCTTGCCGCCCGCTTCGTTTTGCGCCTCCGGCTCGCGGAAGCCAACCAGGAACACCAGAATAAAGGTCGCCGCCATCGTCACCAACACCCCGGTCAACTCGCCGATAAAAGACATCGGGTTTTCCGGGCTGATGGCGTTCACAATGGTCAGCACGCCCGGCAAACCCGCATAGGCGTAGTAATAGCTGCCGAACAGGCTGGTGACGATGGCGCCCACTGCCCCGCCGATGCAGCCGCAGATAAAGGGCTTTTTCAGCTTCAGCGTAACGCCGTAAATCGCAGGTTCGGTGATACCGAACACGCCGGTCAGCCCCGCCGACCAGGCGACGGTTTTAAAGCCGCGCTGCTTCGCTTTTATCGCGCAGGCGAAGGCCGCCGCCATCTGCCCTACTACCGCCATGGTTTGAAACGCCTGAAACGAATCACGGCCATGCAGATCGAAGTTCGCCATCACCACCGGCGTAATGCCCCAGTGCACGCCGAAGATCACAATCACCTGCCAGACCCCGCCGATCACCGCCGCCGCCAGCGCGGGCGCGGTGTCGAACAGCCAGTTGTAGCCCATGGCGATGCCGTTGGCGAGACCGGAGGTAACCGGCCCAATCAGCACCAGCGTCAGCGGCACCATAATCACCGCGCAGATCAGCGGCGTAAACAGCGGCGCCACCACCTGCGGCAACACGCGATTTACCAGCCGCTCCAGATAAGAAAGCCCCAGCACCAGGAACAGCGGAGGCAGCACCGACGAGGTATAGACCGTTTGCGCCAGCGGCAACGAGAAGAAGGTTACCGCCTCGCCTTTGGCGATCTGCGCCGCCAGCGTCGCCCATTCTGGATTAATCAGCGCGCAACAGCAGAACAGCGCAATAAACATATTGCACTTAAAGAATTTCGACGCGGTGACGGCGATAAATACCGGCAGAAACGCGAACGGCGTCCAGGAGATAAAGTTCAGCACGCTGAAGGCGCCGGTTTGCTGAAAGGCAGGCAGAAAATAGTTAACGGTAATCAGAATGCCCTGCAGGATCCCCGCCGCGGCGAGCACGTAGATAATTGGCGCGAACACCGCCGACATTGTGGCGATCACCGTATCGAGAACGCGCCTCTTCTCATTGCTCTGTTGCAGTTTGTCAGGATCGACTATCGCCGCCAGCGCGTCATACACGTCCGCCACATGCGTGCCGATCACGACCTGGAATTGCCCGCCGCTCAGCACGACCGTGATAACGCCCGGCAGCGCCTTGATCTTTTCTACCGCGCCGGGCGGCGTCTCTTTCAACACCAGGCGCAGACGCGTGGCGCAGCGGGAAAAGCTAATCAGGTTGGTCTCGCCGCCCGTCCCCTGCAGGATATCAGCGGCTAATCTGGAATAATCTCGTATTTTTCCCATGGTCAGTCCCGGTAGCTGAAAAGTTGAAACCGGTTTCAGACTAGCATTGTGCAATACTGCTGCAACCGGTTTCAAACAGATCTGTGCCGCGCTTCGCAGTTTTTGCGGCCGGGAAAGCGGCGAGAAAAAGAGGGATTCTAAAAAATAAAGGAAGCCAGGAGGCTTCCCTTATACCCTGTGAGGAAAGGCTATTTCATGCTGGCGGCGATGGTCTCGACATTATGCTTAAACGCCGCCGCGTAGCTCGGCGCCGGACCGTTTTCTTCGCTCAGCGCCTCCGGGTAGAGTTCGCCGCCCGGCTGCGCGCCGCTGGCTGCCGCAATCTGCTTCACCAGGCGCGGATCGGTCTGGTTCTCAATGAAGTAAGCGGCGATTTTTTCCTGTTTGATCTGCTGAATCAGCTTGCCGACATCGCTGGCGCTTGCTTCCGCTTCGGTGGAAAAGCCGACCGGAGAGAGAAAATGGACGCCATATTCAGCGGCGAAATAGCCGAAGGCGTCATGGCTGGTTAGCACCTTACGCTTGCTTTCCGGCACGGCGGCAAATGTCTCTTTCGCCCAGGCGTCCAGTTTCTCCAGTCGCTGAATATAGGCGGCGCCGCGCTGCTGAAAATAGTTTTTGTCCTGCGGATCGGCAGCAATCAGCGCGTTCATCACATTGCGCGCGTAAACAGCGCCGTTTTTCGCGCTGTTCCAGGCATGCGGATCGGTCACCTTATGCCCTTCTTCTTCCATGCTGCGCGTCTGAATGCCGTTCGACGCGATGACGACTGCGCCTTTGTAGCCAGAGGCCGCCACCAGACGATCCATCCATCCTTCCAGTCCCAGCCCGCTGACGAATACTACATCAGCCTTATTTAACGCCAGGCTATCTTTCGGCGACGGCGAAAAAGCGTGCGGATCGCCGTTGCGGCCCACCAGCGACGTTACCGTCACATGCTCGCCGCCGACCTCCTTCACCATATCGGCCAGCACCGAGAAACTGGCGACGGCGGTAACGGTTTTCGCCATCAGCGCCGGGCTAACGACCATTAACAGCGACAGCGCGGACGCTTTTACGATTCTGGAACCCATGTATAACTCCTTACCTGTAATTATCGGACTCTGTTTTTTAATATGCGGAATACCCCTTTCTCCGCGCCGAACAGCACGGAAATCAGGAAGATCAGGCTGGCGGTCAGCACAATTGCCGGGCCTGCGGGCAGCGACTGATACCAGGACCAGGCCAACCCAATAAAAGCGCTGACCATGCCGGTTAACACCGCCAGCAGCAGAATATGCGGCAGGCGGTTCGACCAGCAGTGCGCGGCGATAGCGGGCAGCATCATCAGCCCTACCGTCATCAGCGTGCCGAGGATCTGAAAGCCCGCCACCAGGTTCATCACCACCAGCGCGAGAAACAGCGCGTGAATCAGTCGCGGCAGTTGGGGGCGGCGCACCTGCAGAAAGGTCATATCAAACGCCTCCGCCACCAGCGCCCGATAGCAGATCGCCAGGATCAACAGCGTCAGGCTGGCGATGATGCCGATAAAGGTGAGCGCTTCGCCATCCACCGCCAGCAGCGAGCCGAACAGCAGATGCAGCAGATCGACCCCGCTGCCGCGCAGCGAAACCAGCGTGACGCCCAGCGCCAGCGAGCCGAGATAGAAGCCGGCGAAGCTGGAATCTTCGCGCAGCGTGGTGACGGAGCTAACCCATCCTGCCAGCAGCGCCACCAGCAGACCGGCGATAAAGCCGCCCACTCCCATCGCCAGCAGCGACATGCCGGAAAGCAGATAGCCGATAGCCACGCCGGGCAGCACCGCGTGCGACAGCGCATCGCCGATCAGACTCATCCGCCGCAGCAGTAAAAAGACGCCCAGCGGCGTCACGCTAAGCGACAGCGCGAGACAGGCGACCAGCGAACGGCGCATAAAACCGAATGCGGTAAAGGCCTCGAAAACAGGAAAAGTGGCCATCGGCTACGCCTGCCCTACCGCACAGCGAATCGCAGGCATCAGCGGCGCGCTGCCGTTCGTCAGCACCTCGGCGGTATTTCCCCAGTGGTAATGCCCTTCATGCAGGAAAAGCAGCTGCGGAAAATGGCGTTCGACCACGGACTGACTGTGCAGCACGGTGATGATGGTTTTGCCCTCGCGGTGCAGCGCGTCGATCATCTGCAGCAGCAGCGTGCGGGTCTGGCTGTCTATGCCGGTAAACGGCTCGTCCAGCAGCAGTATGTCGGCATCCTGAACCAGCATGCGCGCGAACAGCATCCGCTGAAACTGCCCGCCAGAGAGCTGGCTGATGGCGCGTCCGGCCAGATGGATTAATCCCACCTGCATGAGCGCATCGTCGATTCGCTTGCGCATCGTACGGCCCATGCCGCGCAGCATGCCGGTCGACGGCCAGCTGCCCATCGCCACCACGTCGCCGACCCGCAGCGGAAACTGATGGTCGATATCGCTCTGCTGCGGCAGCCAGGCGATCTGCGGCTTGCGCTGTGCATAGCGCACCGTGCCGCTGACGGCGGGCAGCAGTCCGGCCAGGGTTTTCAGCAGAGTAGATTTTCCGACGCCGTTGGCACCCATGATCGCCGTCAGGCTGCCCGGCGTGAACTGGCCGCTAAGCGGCTGGCTCAAGGCTCTGCCCCGGTAGCCCGTCACAAGGTTGTTCAGTTTAATCATGGGAGCATTTCCGCCCAGCGAATCGCGATCCACAGCGCGGCGAGCAGCAGCGCGACGGCGAAAGCGCGGGCCAGCGCAGAGCAGGCTAGCAGGGAGAGGCCGCGGCGTTTAGAAGCTGAAAACAGGTCAGGCATAACATACTCAATATCAGGCTGTCGCCGCACGGTCAGCGGCGCGGGGTCAAGGTTCGCGTTAACACGCAGGTTTATCAGGCGGGCGCGTCAGGTTTGCAGAACAGGCCGCACGCCTTTGTTGGTATGTTATAACATAACAATTATTAAAAACAAAGCCTGCCGCTGCGTCCAGGGAAGGCGGGATACGGCTGCGCGCCGCTGAGTCAGCAAAAGACAGCAGCACGGCTGAAATCAGAGGAAACAGAAGACTGCGAGAAGATGCGAAAAGAGAAAAGCAGATAAAGCGGATAAAGCAGAAAATCGTAAGCGGCGGGCGCGAGCAGAATAAATCCGGCTGCCCGCGACGCAGCCGCGCATAAAAAAGCGGGCTGGGATGCCCGCTACCAGAGATAGTGCGTAAAGCGCCAATGGCTGACGCGCCCACCGCTTTATTACGCCAGCGTATGCTCGGTGCGCGCGATAATATCATCCTGCGCATCAGGCGACAGCGCGGTAAAGAAGGCGGAATAACCCGCTACCCTGACCACCAGATCGCGATAGCGATCGGGATGCTTTTTCGCCTCGATCAGCGTCTCGCACGACACAATGTTGTACTGAATATGCCAGCCCTTATGATCTTCGAAGAAAGTGCGCAACAGCGCCATCAGCTTCTGACGATCGCTTTCATTATCGAGCGTCGCCGGGTTCAGCTTTTGGTTCAACAGCACGCCGCCGAGGATGGCGCCGGTCGGCAGCTTGCCTACCGAGCCGATCACCGCCGTCGGTCCCAGATGGTCGGTGCCGGAAGCGGGACTTGCGCCTTCCGCCAGCGGCGTTCTGGCTTTACGGCCATCGGGCGTCGCCATGGTCTGCGCGCCGAACGGCACGTTAGCGGAGATCGAGGAGGTGCCCGCATAGTAATCGCCGCCGATTGGGCCGCGGCCGTAGCGCGGGTTATGGTAGTTTTTAATCTCGTCGATATAGGTCTGATACGCGCGCACCAGCAGCGCATCCACGTTGTCATCGTCGTTGCCATACTTCGGCGCGCCGTTAATCAGCCTTTGGCGCAGCTGTTCGTGCGTCAGCCCGTCGTAATCGCTCGCCAGCGCTTCCGCCAGCTGCCGCTGCGCGACGGCGCCCTGTTCGAAAACCAGCTTTTTCACCGCCGCCAGGCTGTTGCCGAGGTTAGCGATGCCGACCTGTAAGCCGGAAACCCAGTCATACTTCGCCCCGCCCTGCTTAATGCTTTTCGCGCGTTCGATGCAGTCGTCCACCAGCGCCGAGCAGAGAATATCGTGCGCGTTCTCCTCCAGCACGGTATCCACCACATATTCAATCTCAATCGACTTACGGGTGTAGTAGCGGATCTGTTTATCCCAGCACGCCAGCACCTCATCGAAATGGGTAAAGTTGCCTTTCGACAGCGCCTGTTCCTGCGGCAGGAACACCTTGCCGCTGGTAGCGTCGCGGCCCCCCTCCAGCGCCGCCAGCATCACCCGCGCGAAGTTGATAAAGCTCATGCCGGTGCAGCGATAGCCCCATTTGCCGCCGACCGCGGTTTCGATGCAGCCGATGGCGGCGTAGTCCCAGGCGTCCTCCGGCGCGACGCCGAGCTTAATAAATTCGGGAATAACGATTTCATCGTTGTTGAAGGCGGGCATGCCGAAGCCACAGCGAATCACCTGCACGCAGGCATCGAGGAAGTCGTCGCTCATGCCCGCATGATAGCGCACGCTGAGGTTCGGCTGCGTGGAGCGCAGGCGGCCGCACGACTCCAGAATGGCGTAAGAGAGCGGATTCACCGCATCCACGCCTTTGCCGTCGCGCAGGTTTTGCCCGCCGATGGTGACGTTCTGATAAAGCGGGCTGCCGGCCGAGGCTTTAGAGTGGGAGCCGGAGCGGATCTTGTTCACTTCCAGCAGCTTCAGCCAGCAACCATGCAGCAGCTCAATCGCCTGCTCGCGCGTCAGCGTCTGCTCCAGCTCTACGTCGCGGCGGTAAAAGGGATAGAGATACTGATCCATGCGGCCAAACGAAACGGAGTGGCCGTTGGATTCGATTTGCAGTATCAGCTGGATGAAGTAGCAGAGTTGCAGCGCCTGCCAGAAATTTTTCGGCGGCTGGTGGGCGATGACCTCGCAGTTTTCCGCGATGCGCAGCAGCTCCTCTCTGCGCGCCGGACGCGCTTCCTGCGTCGCCATCCGCCGCGCCAGATCGGCATAGCGGATAATATGATCGCTGACCGCCTCCAGCACGATGGCGATCGCCTTCAGGAACTGTTCGCCGTGCAGATCCTCCAGTACGGTCAGGTTGATGCGGCTGCGGCGCTCCGCCACTTTTTCCCGCAGGCCGTCCAGCCCTTTTTCCAGCAGTAGCGGATAGTTGACCGCCAGATGCGCGTCGCCGGAAGTCATATTGCCTTCGGCTTTGATGATGCCGGTCGCCAGCAGCGCCTGCTGTTCGTCGGTGAACATGCCGTAGCAGCGATCCTGCACCGTCTGGCCGCGCCACCACGGACAAACTTCATGCAGCACGCGCTTGTTCTCTTCCGACACCGCGAAACCGGCGCCGGGGCGATCGGCCAGATCGTCGATCTCTTTTTCGATCCAGCTGACGGTATATTCCGGGAAGATCGGCGCGGCGCGTACTTCGCTCGCCTGGTTGCCGACGATCAGCTCATCATGCTTAATCCAGATAGTGCGGTTGGCGAGATGGTAAGCCAGCGCCAGCGCCCGGCGCACCGGCAGCGGCTTATCCATGTTCTCCTGATAGATTTTGGTGTAGTGCGCGGCGCGCTCGGTGCACACCGGCGGCTTGACGATATGTACCAGCGCGTCTTTGTGGGCCTTGATACGTTCGCTCAGGGTATCGAGTTTCAGAGTCGTCATAATTTATCCTCTCAGTGTCGCCGTCAGGCCTTTTTGCGCGGCGTAATGCTGCGCAAAGGTGAGCAGCGCCGGATCGTCCAGCGGTTTGTCCGGCGCATGGTAGGGCTGATTAAGCAGGGCGTACTTGTTCATGCCCAGCGTGTGGTAAGGAAGAAAATGGATCGCGCTGACGCCGAGTTCATCCGCGGCAAAATTAACGATGGCGCTCACCGACGCTTCGTCGGCGTTAAACTGCGGAATCAGCGGCACGCGAATAATCATCGGCTTGCCGGCGTCGGCCACGCGGCGCAGGTTTTTCAGCACCCGCTTCGCCGAGCCGTCGGTCCAGGCATGGAACCGTGTCTCGTCGACATGCTTCAAATCTGCGAGAAAAAGATCGATATGCGGCAACGCGGGTTCGATATAGCGCCACGGCACATGCAGGCAGCTCTCCACCGCCGTATGGATGCCCTCGTCATGGCACTGGCGAAACAGGCTCGCCGCCAGCTCAGGGTTCATAAAGGGTTCGCCGCCGGAAAGCGTGACGCCGCCGCCGCTGCGCGCGTAGAAAGGTTTATCGCGCCTCACCGCCGTCATGATCGCGTCCAGCGGCTTTTCTTCGCCGCAGACGCTTAACGCCAGCGTCGGACAGCAGTGTTCCAGCGCCGCGATATGGTCCGGTTGCAGGCGCTGCCGGTCAATGGTGATGCCATTCAGCGTTCTGGCGATAACCTCCGGCGCCGCCTGCTGACAGAGATCGCACTGTTCCAGGCAGAGGCGCGCGTCATACAGCAGATCTTTATGGCGGGAGCGGCTTTCAGGATTCTGGCACCAGCGGCAGCCCAGCGAGCAACCTTTAAAAAAGACAACGGTGCGGATGCCGGGACCATCATGCGTCGAATAACGCTGGATATTAAAAATCATAAGCCCTCTCCTCTCTTGCGTTCGAAGATTTGATAACTTTCGAAAGAAAGCGATATTGACACTGGTCAATAAAAAAGCGGAGTCGGGCGATATACTCAGCGAAACTTGCTAAACCTCACGATCTCCTCAGGAGCTGGTTATGGAACTCTATCTCGATACCGCCGACGTCGCGGCCGTCAAACGCCTGGCGCGCATTTTTCCCCTCGCCGGGGTCACGACTAATCCAAGCATTATCGCCAGCGGCAAAACGCCGGTTGACGAGGTTTTGCCCGCGCTGAAAGAGGCGCTGGGCGGCCGTGGCAAGCTGTTTGCGCAGGTCATGGCGCCACAGGCGGAAGGCATGGTGGAAGATGCGTTTCGTCTGCGCGCCATCATTAACGATCTGGTGGTGAAAATTCCGGTAACGGCGGAAGGGCTGGCGGCGATTAAACAGCTGCGCGCGGCGGGCGTCCCTACGCTGGGTACTGCGGTCTATGGCGCCTCGCAGGGGCTGCTGGCGGCGCTGGCTGGCGCGGAGTATGTCGCGCCCTACGTTAACCGTGTGGACGCGCAGGGCGGCGACGGCATTCAGACGGTAAGCGACCTGCAACAGCTCCTGACGCTGCACGCGCCGGGCGCGAAAGTGCTGGCGGCGAGCTTTAAAACGCCGCGTCAGGCGCTGGACTGCCTGCTGGCCGGTTGCGCCTCGATCACGCTGCCGCTGGACGTGGCCGAACAGATGATCTCTGCGCCCGCCGTCACTGCCGCCGTCGAGAAATTTGAGCAGGACTGGCTCGCCGCTTTCGGCAAGACAGGTCTGTAAGCCGCTTTCAAAAAGCGCAGTCATACATAACGCCGGGCGGCCCGCTGCCCGGCTTTTTTTATGCTGAATGAGTTAACGCATTACTTCACCTAAGTTAAAGAAATGTGATCCTTTTCACTCCCTGCGTCGATCTTCTTTGTTATCTTTCGCCTTAAACTTACGAATGAAAGTTAAGGCTTTCATTTCCCCGAAAAGGCCAACCTGAACCGCGGAGAAAACGATGAACGCATCCTTCACCTCAATGACCTTACCGAGTGATTACAAAAAAAACGTCGTGGAAATGAAGCGGGCGTTACGCGCGCAGATTGGCGACGTTGACGCCCTGTTCCGCCAGGTTTGTCAAAAGATCGAAACGGAGATCGCCGCCGCGCGTGAAGAAGAACGGCGTAACGGCAGCGCCTGGCCGGTGCTGCGCCAGGAAGATGTCGCGGCGGGAAACGTGACGCCCGCGCAGATCGCGCAGATCAAACGCCGCGGCTGCCTGGTGGTGAAACAGACTTTCCGCCGCGACGACGCGCTGGCGATGGATCAATCGATGCTGCACTACCTGGATAAGAATCACTTCGATGAAATCTACCGCGGCCCTGGCGATAATTTCTTCGGCTCGCTGGAGGCGTCGCGCCCGGAAATTTATCCGATCTACTGGTCGAAGGCGCAGATGGAGGCGCGGCAGAGCAGCGAAATCGCCGCCGTTCAGTCTTTCCTTAACCGTTTGTGGACCTTTAAGCACGCCGGGGGCGAATGGTTTAATCCCGACGTCAACATCATCTATCCCGATCGCATCCGCCGCCGTCTGCCGGGCACCACCTCAAAAGGTCTGGGCGCGCATACCGATTCCGGCGCGCTGGAGCGCTGGCTGCTGCCCGCTTATCAGCAGGTATTCGGCAAGATTTTTAACAACCGTTTTGAAGAATACGATCCCTGGGATGCGGCGCACCGCCCGGAAGTCAACGAGTATGACATGGACAACACCACCAAATGCTCCGCGTTCCGCACTTTCCAGGGCTGGACGGCGCTGTCGGATATGGGGCTGGGCCAGGGACTGCTGCATGTGGTCCCGGTGCCGGAAGCGATGGCTTATGTGCTGCTGCGTCCGCTGCTGGACGACGTGCCGGAAGATGAACTGTGCGGCGTGGCGCCGGGTCGGGTCTTGCCGGTTTCCGAACAGTGGCATCCGCATCTGATCGCCGGGCTGAGCAGCATCCCCGCGCTGGAGGCAGGCGATTCGGTCTGGTGGCACTGCGATGTGATCCACGCCGTCGCGCCGGTAGACAACCAGCAGGGCTGGGGCAACGTGATGTACATTCCGGCGGCGCCGGCGTGTGAGAAGAATATGGCCTGTGCGCAGCGCGTGCGCGAGGCGCTGGAAACCGGCGCGTCGCCGGCGGACTTCCCGCGGGAAAACTATGAGCAGAGCTGGCAAGATCGTTTTCTTATCAGCGATCTCAACGCACGCGGCCGTCGCGCGCTGGGCATCGATCCGCTCTGATGCAGCTAACAGGCGAGCGTAGCGTACGCCATGACGTTGAACGTGGACGGCCTTGCGGGCCGTCCCGACGCGATGCTATCGGGAGATGATTTTGTTATACTCCTCTCCCCGCTCCCCAGGATGAGACGCCGGATGAACGCAAGGCAATTACAGATTATTCAACTGGTTAATGAAAGAGGCAGCATCAGCGTCAGCGAGCTGTCGCGCCTGACCCACGTTTCCGAAGTCACGGTGCGTCAGGATCTCAACACGCTGGAGAAAGGCAGCTATCTGAAGCGCGTTCACGGCTCCGCGATCTCGCTGGAAGGCGACGACGTCGCGGCGCGTATGCAGGCGCGTTTTCCGCTTAAGCAGGGTCTGGCGGAGTATGCCGCCTCGCTGGTGAAGCCTGGAGAATCGGTGTTTATCGAAGGTGGCAGCACCAACGCGCTGCTGGCCCGCTGCCTGGCGAACAACGACACCATCACCATCGTCACCGTCAGCCACTATATCGCCGGACTGTTAAAATCGTCACGCTGCGAAGTGATCGTGCTGGGCGGCCTCTATCAGAAAAGCAGCGAATCGGTGGTCGGTCCGTTAACCCGCAACTGTATTCAGCAGGTGCATTTTCAGAAAGCCTTTATCGGCATCGACGGCTGGCATCCTGACACCGGCTTTACCGGTCGTAATATGCTGCGCAGCGATATCGTCAACGCGGTAATGGCAAAAGATATCGATACCTTCGCGTTAACCGACTCATCGAAGTTCGGCCAGTTTCATCCCTACCCGATCGCCGTCGACAAACCTTTTCGTCATGTGATTACCGATACCGGCCTGGAGGCGCGCTATCGCCAGCTGCTTGAACAACAAGGCATTTGCGTCCATCAGGTTAACGAAAACATCCCCGGCGTCGCGTAACAGGGCGGTTCGCCTCGCGTCGTCCTTCCCGCCCCCCTTTATTTCCGTCTGGTTCATAAACCCCGTGACCGCCCTGCCGCTCAACTATCACGGCCCTTCACTTCCTGTCCGATGGTCTATGATTGTTCTTTGTATGCTGCCTGGAGCCGAAACCGCCGGACACCGTTTCAACACGCATTCTCTGGGGGGCAGCCACTTCGTGATTGACCAGAAGAACGATGCCCCATTACGGCGCCAGATCACGCTTACTGATTTAAGCACCTGAAACTCACATCACCGGATTCAGCCGGGCGATGTCGTCTATTGCTCACATCTGGGTTAAAACGAGGCAGTTGAATGGAGTCCAAATCATTTCTTAAAAGTTGGGGCGCGGAATATGTGGCCGCCGACACCGTCCGTTTTCGTCTCTGGGCTACCGGCCAGCAAAAAATCACGCTCAGGCTGTCAGGTAAAGAGGCAGAAATGAAGCCGGTCGGCGACGGCTGGTTCGAACTTGAGGCCACCGGCGTGGCGCCCGGCGCAGAGTATAATTTTGTTCTCGCCGACGGCACCGTGGTGCCGGATCCCGCCTCGCGCGCGCAGAAGGCGGACGTTAACGGCCCCTCTCTGGTGATCGATCCCACCCGCTATACCTGGCAGAACGCCGCCTGGAAAGGCCGCCCGTGGGAAGAGAGTGTGGTCTATGAGATGCACATGGGCACCTTTACGCCGGAAGGCACCTTCCGCGCCGCTATCGATAAGCTGCCGTGTCTGGCCGAACTTGGCGTAACGATGATTGAAGTGATGCCGCTCTCCCAGTTTGGCGGCAACCGCGGCTGGGGCTACGACGGCGTGCTGCTCTACGCGCCGCATTCCGCCTACGGCACGCCGGACGATTTTAAAGCCTTTGTCGACGCCGCGCACGGCCATGGCCTGTCGGTAGTGCTCGATATCGTGCTGAACCATTTCGGGCCGGAAGGCAATTATCTGCCGCTGCTGTCACCCGACTTCTTCCATAAAGAACGTATGACGCCCTGGGGCGCAGGCATCGCCTACGACGTCGATGCGGCACGACGCTACATTGAAGAAGCGCCGCTGTTCTGGCTCAGGGAGTATCACCTTGACGGTCTGCGCTTCGACGCCATCGACCAGATTGAAGATCCTTCCGACAAGCATGTGCTGATCGAAATCGCCGAGCGCATCCGTGCGGAAATTACCGATCGACCGATCCATCTGACCACCGAAGATTGCCGCAACGTGATTTTCCTGCATCCGCGCGCGGAAGATGGCTCCGTGCCGCTGTTTACCGGCGAATGGAACGACGATCTGCATAACGCCGTGCATGTCTTCGCCACCGGCGAAACCCACGCCTACTATCAGGATTTCGCCAGCGAGCCGGAAAAACGCATCGCGCGCGCGCTGACCGAAGGTTTCGTCTATCAGGGCGAAGTGTCGGCGCAAAGCGGCGAGAAGCGCGGCGTGAAAAGCAGCGGCCAGCCGCCGGTCGCCTTTGTCGATTTTATTCAGAACCATGACCAGGTCGGCAACCGCGCGCAGGGCGAGCGGCTGATCGAACTGGCCGGCGCCGACCGCACCAAAGTGATGCTGTCGATGCTGCTGCTGTCGCCGCATATCCCGCTGATCTTTATGGGCGAGGAGTATGGCGAAACCAACCCGTTCCTGTTCTTTACCGATTTCCACGGCGACCTGGCGAAGGCGGTGCGCGAAGGCCGCGCGCGCGAGTTCCAGGGCCACGCCGGGCATGAAGGCGAAAGCGTGCCCGATCCGAACGCCAAAGAGACCTTCGATATGTCGAAGCTCGACTGGAAAAAGCGGGAGAGCGAAGAAGGCAAAGCCTGGCTGACGCTAACGCGCGAACTGCTGGCGCTGCGTCAGCAGCATCTGGCGCCGCTGCTGGCGACCGCAGGCGGCGACGCGGGCAAGGTGCTGAAAACGGCGGAAGGCTTCCTCGCCGTCACCTGGACCTTCCCGCGCGGCACGCTGTCGATGGCGCTGAACATTGGCGAGAAGACGCAGCCGCTGCCCGATCTGCCGGGTGAAACCCTGTTCGCCTGGCCGCAGGCGGCAGATGCGCTGCCGCAGAATTCGATTATCGTCCGCCTGGCTTCTGGAGACGCAACGTGAAGATCCCAACCGCTACCTATCGCATTCAGTTTCGTAACGGCATGACCTTTGACCGCGCCGCGGCGCTGGTGCCCTACCTGAAGCGTCTGGGCATCAGCCACCTGTACGCCTCGCCGATTTTTACCGCGACGGCGGAGTCCACTCACGGCTACGATGTCACCGACGCCAACGAGATCGACCCCGCTATCGGCGGTCGCGAAGGCTTCGACCGCATGGCGAAAACGCTGAAGGAGGCTGGACTCGGCCTGATTCTGGACATCGTGCCGAATCATATGGCCGCCTCGCTGGAGAACGCCTGGTGGCGCGACGTGATCGAGCATGGCGAAAAGAGCCGCTATGCGCGCCATTTCGATATCAACTGGTCGCGTCGCCTGACGCTGCCGTTCCTCGGCGACACCTTTGAGGCGGTGCTGGAAAACGGCGAGATCAGCGTCAAGGCGGACCCGAAAACCGGCAAGCCCGCTTTCGCCTATTACGACAGCTACTATCCGCTGACGCCGGAGAGCTGGCAGGGGCGCGAAGAAGAGGTGCTGAAGCTGACCGACAAGGCGCAAATCGCCGCGCTGCATGAGCAGCAACCGTGGCGGCTGATGTCCTGGCGCGATGCGCCGCGCGACCTCTCCTACCGCCGCTTTTTTGAAATCACCGGACTGGTCGGCGTGCGCGTCGAAGATAAACAGGTCTTCGACGATACCCATCGGCTGATTCTGGAGCTGGTGCATTCCGGCGTGGTCGACGGCCTGCGCGTGGACCATGTCGACGGGCTCGCCGATCCCAAAGCCTACCTGGATCTGCTGCGTCAGGAGGCCGGACCGGACTGCTATATCACCGTGGAGAAAATCCTCGGCAAGAACGAGCAGATCCCGGAAGACTGGCCGATTTCCGGCACCACCGGCTATGAGTTTATCGAATCGCTTTCCGACGTGCTGGTGGACGATGAGCAGCTCGACGCCTTGCGCGCCGCCTGGGACAAAGTAGTCGGCAAGCCGGTTGATATGAGAGCGGAGTTGCGTGCGGCCAAGCTGCTGATGGCCGATAAAAACTTCGAGGGCGAATTCACTACCCTGCTGCATCTGGCGATGGGCATCGCCGGGGCGGACAATGCCGGCGTGGAAGAAAATGCGGTGCGCGGCGCGCTGCGCGAACTGCTGGTTGCGTTTCCGGTCTATCGCACCTACGGCACCACGGCAGGTTTGCCGCCGGAAGGCCTGGCGCTGTTGCAAAAAATAGTGCAGCGCGTCAAAAGCAGCGCGCACGCGCCCGATACCCAGGCGCTCGATTTCCTGACCGACATTCTGGCGGGCAACGTATCGGATCGGGTGGCGGGCGACGCCGCGACCTTCCGCACGCGCTTCCAGCAGCTGACCGGCCCGCTGATGGCGAAATCGGTCGAAGATACCCTTTTCTTCCGGCAGAACATGGAGCTGGCGCTGAATGAGGTAGGCGCCGAGCCGATGCCGCGCACGTTCTCGCTTAACCGTTTCCACGCCGAGATGAAGACGCGGCTGGAGCGGCAGCCCGATGCGCTTTCCGGCACCTCTACCCATGACACCAAACGCGGCGAAGATGCGCGCGCCCGGCTCTATACGCTGACCGAAGCGCCGGAGCAGTGGGCAGAATGCGTCGCCCGCTGGCGTCAGATGAACCAGGAAAAGGTGGTGCAGCTTGACGACGGCGCCGCGCCGAAACCGGCCGTGGCCTGGATGCTCTATCAGGCGCTGGTCGGCGTCTGGCCGACCACGCTGCGCCCCGACGACGAAGCGGGCCTGAAGGCGCTGGAAGAACGTTTCCTCGCCTTTACCGAGAAGGCGCTGCGCGAGGCCAAGCTGCGCACCAACTGGGGCGACAGCAACGACGCCTATGAAACGGCGGTGCTGGACTATGCGCGCCATCTGCTTTCTCCGGCGAACCAGACCTTCCTGCAGGATTTTTATCGCACCATTCAGCCCTTCGTGCGCGCCGGCCTGATCAACAGCCTGACCCAGACCATTATCAAGCTGACCGCGCCAGGCGTGCCCGATATCTATCAGGGCAGCGAGGGGCTGAACTTTAGCCTTGTCGATCCCGATAACCGGCGCGAACCCGACTTCGCCACGCTGGAGCAGTGGCTGGCCGACGATGAAGCGCCGACCACCGGCAACGAGCAGAACTGGCTGAGCGGAGAGCTGAAGCAGCATGTCACCGCGAAGCTGCTGCGCTTCCGTCAGCAGAAGCCGATGCTGTTCCGCAGAGGCGATTACCTGCCGCTCGCCGCCACCGGCAAGCGCGCAGAAAACGTCATTGCCTATGCGCGCGCGCAGGACGAAGAGGCGCTGATCGTCATCGCGCCGCGCCTGGTGCTGAACGCGTTGCACGAGGGTCTGGCGCAGCCGCAGCTGGCACGCTGGAGCGAAACGGAGATCCCCCTGCCCGCGTCGCTGGCTAACCGTCGCTACCGCGACATTCTCAGCGGGGAAGAGCTATTCCTGACCGATCGCATCAGCATGGAGACGGTCGATTGTTGTTCGTCTGTGGTTCTTGTAACACTCTGATTTTGCTTATCAGTAAGCGTTAAACGCTGTTACAGGCAAAATGTTCATTCGATGGAGAAGAATGCATGTCAAACGGTAAGCCTTTTGAAATAACAGCAGGGTATAGTCATCTTCTCGGCGCCAACTTTGATGGCGACGGCGTCAACTTTGCGATCTTCTCGGCGCATGCGGAGCGCGTGGAGCTTTGTCTCTACGATCCGAGCGGCAAAAACGAAATCGCCAGGCTGGATCTGCCGGAATATACGCATGAAGTGTGGCACGGCTATGTGCCTGGGCTGAAGCCTGGCGCGCTCTACGGATACCGCGTCCATGGCCCCTACGATCCTGAAAACGGTCATCGCTTTAACCCTAATAAGCTGCTGATCGATCCTTATGCGCGCGAGCTGGTCGGCGATATTGAGTGGAATGAAGCCCACTTCGCCTACGACCTGCTGCACGAAGATAAAGATCTGACTTTCGATACGCGCGACAGCGCCCCGTTTACGCCGAAGTGTCGGGTGATCGATCCTAACGAGTTCGACTGGCAGGATAATAATCGCCCCTCTATCGCCTGGCCGAAATCGGTGATCTACGAGACGCACGTCAAAGGTTTTACCCAGCTTAACTCCGCCCTGCCGCCGGAGCTGCGCGGCAACTTTGAAGGTATGGGCCACAAGGCGTCCGTGGACTATATCAAGAGCCTCGGCATTACGTCGGTCGAGCTGCTGCCGGTTCACTGGTTCCCGGACGATCAGCATCTGCTCGACAAGGGGCTGAAAAATTTCTGGGGCTACAACTCGCTGGGCTTCTTCGCCCCCGCGTCGCGCTACTACGGCCCGAAAGGCATTCAGGGCTTCCGCGATATGGTGCGCTCGTTCCACGACGCCGGCATCGAGGTCATCCTCGACGTGGTCTATAACCATACGGCGGAAGGCAATGAACTCGGCCCGACGCTGTCGTTCAAGGGCATCGATAACTTCTCCTATTACCGCACTCTGCCTGACCAGCATCGTTATTACATCAACGATACCGGCACCGGCAACACTGTGAATACCTCGCATCCGCGTGTATTGCAGATGGTAATGGATTCGCTGCGCTACTGGGCGGAGTCGATGCATATCGACGGTTTCCGTTTCGATCTCGGCACCATTCTTGGCCGCGAGCCGGAAGGCTTCGACCAGCGCGGCGGCTTCTTCGACGCGGTAACGCAGGACCCGGTGCTTTCTAAAGTGAAGCTGATCGGCGAACCCTGGGATATCGGCCCCGGCGGTTATCAGGTCGGCGGCTTCCCGCCGGGCTGGGCGGAGTGGAACGATAAATACCGCGATACGGTGCGCGAATACTGGAAAGGCGACAACGTTTCCACCGACTTTGCCGCACGCCTGCTTGGTTCCGGCGACCTTTACGATCAGCGCGGGCGCCGTCCGTGGGCGAGCGTTAACTTTATCACCGCGCATGACGGCTTTACGCTGAACGATCTGGTCTCCTACAACGAGAAGCACAACGAGGAGAACGGCGAGGACAATAACGACGGCCATAACGATAACCGTTCTTATAACTACGGCGCCGAAGGCCCGACCGAGGATGAAGGCATCAACGCGGAGCGTGACCGCCAGAAGCGTAACTTCCTCGCTACGCTGTTCTTCTCCCACGGCACGCCGATGCTGTTGGCGGGCGACGAGTTTGGCCGCAGCCAGATGGGCAACAATAACGGCTACTGTCAGGACAGTGAGATCTCGTGGGTTCACTGGGACGATCTGCCGGAGACCTGCGAGGCGCTGCGCGAGTTCACCCGTCGGGTAATCAAGCTGCGGGCGGAGCAGCCGCTGCTACGCCGTGAAAGCTGGCGCGACGGCATGGATATCAAGTGGTTCAACGCTGGCGGCGGCTTCCAGCAGCCGGAACAGTGGGACGAAGGCTCGACGCTTGGCGTCTATATTGGTCGCGCCGACCTGCAGCCGGAAGAAGGCATCTGGCACGATGTGCTGATGCTGTTCAACCCGTTTGAAGGCAACGTGCCGTTCCAGATTCCGCAGTTCGGCGAAGGCGGCTGGGTGCTGGAGCTGACGACATCCGACAGCGCGAAGCGCGGCATGGTGATTACCAAAGAGATGGATTTCGAGCTGGAAGGCCGCAGCCTGGCCCTGTTCAGACGACCGTAAGCGCGGATTATCTGCTAAAAATCCCCGTTGGCGATGCCGGCGGGGATTTTTTTATTGCCTGACGCGGCGCGTTTTTAACGCACCTCGCTGTTAAAACACGCTGTCAGCACTGAAGAAAGATGCTCAGGAAAACGTTCCGCGTACGCCTGCGGGATCAGTCCTTCAAGAAACGCTTTTACCGGACCGGTAATCATCCCCAGCGCCATATGAGCGGTGAGCTGACAGTCGGCGCACTGCGCGTCCGGCGAACTGCTCAGCATCGCTGCGACAGCCTCCACCATACGCTGATAGATCGCCGCGACGATCCTTGCGCCGTCCCGCTCTGCGGCGATGCTGTAGAGCGCCTTAGACTCTTGCGGGTTGGTCAGCTTCGCTGCGAGGAAGGCGTTCACCAGTAACGAGGCCATCTCAGCGACAGGTTTGCCGCGCGCAAGCAGACAAGCCTCTTCAATCGCGCTGGCCACGCCATGAAGATGTTGTTCAAGCACGCCCGCCAGCAGCGCGTCGCGGTTTGGATAATATTGGTAAAGGCTTCCCACCGACATACCGGCGCGCTGGGCGACGCGCGTGGTGGTGCAGCGGCTTAATCCTTCACGGGCTAAAACCTGAATGGTTGCCGTATGCAGCGCGTCGACGGTGGCGATGGCGCGCGCCTGAGCTGGCGTTTTACGGGCGTTGAGCGGGACGGGAGGCGTCTTCATCAAATGCGAATTCTTAAAGTAAGGGAGGCTTCATATACTGATACTTCCTGAACCTGATGAAATCAAGAAGGCAATAATGGGCATCATTGACAGCAGCGGCAGCTACAGACTCGGCGATCGTACGGTAAAACGGCTCGGCTATGGCGCCATGCAGCTGGCCGGTCCCGGCGTATTCGGGCCGCCGAAGGATAAACAGGCCGCTCTGGCCGTCTTGCGCGCCGCCGTGGAAGCGGGCGTTAATCATATCGACACCAGTGATTTTTACGGCCCGCACATCACCAATCAATTGATCGGTGAGGCGCTATCGCCTTACGACGACGACCTGACGATCGTCACTAAGGTCGGTGCGCTGCGCGGCGATGACGCCTCCTGGCGACCCGCCCTGTCACCGAAAGAAGTGACCCAGGCGGTGCACGATAACCTGCGCAACCTGCGGCTGGATGTGCTGGAGGTGGTGAACCTGCGGGCGATGTTTAAGGTGGATGGCCCGGCTGAAGGCTCGATTGAAGCGCCGCTGACCACGCTGGCGCAGCTACGGGAACAGGGACTGATTAAACATATCGGCCTGAGCAACGTAACCCGTGCGCAGATAGCCGAGGCGCAGCGGATCGTACCTGTCAGCTGCGTACAGAATATGTATAACATCGTTCAGCGTCAGGATGACAGCCTGATTAATGAGCTTGCGGCGCAGGGCATCGCTTACGTGCCGTTTTTCCCGCTAGGGGGATTCTCGCCCATTCAGTCCGCTACCCTGCAAAACATTGCGCAGCAGCTTGGCGCAACGCCGATGCAGGTCGCGCTCGCGTGGCTGCTTAAGCGTTCGCCGAATATCCTGTTAATTCCGGGCACCTCATCAGTCGCACATTTCAATGAAAATATCAGGGCGGCGGAACTGACGTTGCCAGAAGAGATGCTGAAGACGTTGGATACGCTGGCGGCATGATTCGGTTGTATAAGGCGGGCTGCCAGATAAGCAGCCCGCTCCGTTGCGGCGCGTTAAATCACATCGCACCTTGTCCAGTTGTAGTTAACCTGCGCCAGCTTGAGCTCTCCCGATACGTCGCCATAGCGACGATGCTGAGCATGAAGAAAATAGCGCTGTAGCCGCGCCGGCAGACGCTGCGCCCGATAGCGCAGCAGCGTGCTGTGCCAGAACGGCGCTGGCAGCGGCGTTTTCTCATGACGGGCAAGCAGTTCTTCTCTCCAGGACGAGGCTAACACCGCTTCGCAAAATCGCTGACGTGACATTATCGCCTGCTCATCAGGGATGCCCGCCAGCAAAAGCTGTCCCGGCAAAGCGACAAGCCGCAACGCCTTTATCGTCACACTCTTTCCCTGATAGTTTTGCCACAGGCTCAACAGCTGTGCGATTTTATCAGGCAGCGCTTCCCCTTCCTCATACAGAGGCGGCGTAATAGGCAAAAATGTAAAATGAAACGCCTCTGTCGGCAGTACGTCTGCCAGCGTATCTTCTGCGCTCAACTGCCGAACCTCATCGAAGAGCGTATGTACGGCGGCAGGCACTGTCGGCCGAAGTCCAGCGGCCAGCGCCAGCTTCCGCGGATGATAATATCCTCCCCCCATCACCTCACCGACGCCGTTCTCCTGCTGCCAAAGGGAGACGGTTTTTTCATTCGTTGCGTGGTAGAGCGTGTCCAGATCTGTACTCATAAAACATCCCGACCTTTGGTTAGCAGAGGATAAAACGCGTTGCTGTTTAATTTAGCGGATTTTTGATGGGTTAGCGTGAAGTAAGCGGCGAGAAATGTGCTCAGGATAAAGAGAAGCTGGACGCTATAAGTTGGAAACGACAAAAGAACCCTCTGTAAAACCAACTGGCTATCGCGTAACTTGGAAACATCCGGTGATTATCGTTAATATTTATAGTATTTAAATGAAAGTTAATTTTTATTTTTACCCTTCAATGCTATTTAAGGAGGCCAACAACGCAACTTTAACAGGGAGGTAAAAAGTGATGGTTAACTTAGTTATTATAATATCTCTTATCGCATTCGTGATAGTTTGTTTTATTTTACACTGGAGAGTTAGCCTTAAAAAGAAGATAGTCGCCCCCCATGTACGGCGCCGCTGATTTTCGCTGCTAACATCTGTTTAAATCGGCGTAGTGTATAAGAAGAAAGTTCACAGGGAACGACGGCTAGTCTACGTGTAAGCGTATTATGCGGGATGAAAACGTTGGGATTAACGTTCAGGATGCCAACGGAAAAAGTTACTGGTGTATAAAAATTTCAGGAAAAATGAAAGAAGATGCCACGCTTCTTTCATTTTTTAAAATTCAGAATTGATGCTTGTTATAATGCCGACACTCTGCTTTCTAAGGACGCTACTGAAGTAATTAGTTTTTGGATTTAAGCGTTGACTGACAACAAAGGGACACACTGGTCTTTACTTGAATAGTGTACTGTTGAGCGCTCGTTCCAGGCGTCTGTATACTGGATATCGTCATGCAATACGCCAGGTGATTTTCTCGTATTGGATGCTGATACTTTCAATATGGTCCATGTTATCATTGCCAGCCAACTTATTATCAGGCACCTAACAATTAACGCCAGTGACTTTCAAACCTTCCAGCAATACGGTGTATTGACATAAATCAATGAAGCCTGATAATCATTACAAACTATCTTTCTGCTTATTATTTCCATTCATAACCATACCCGTTTTTGCTATGGAGAACGTGGCGGTAATCAAATAATGTTTTGATTTTAATGTTTTAATATCATATGCAATTGAATATTTCTCTTCAGCAATAAACTGATAGCCAAAAACCGGCAAACAGTCACCCTTTTGAATATAAAGCGGATTGTCATCAAAAGTCTTGATAAGCTCACGACCTTTATCACTATAAATTTGAACAGCAGTCACCTGCTCGCCGGGACTTAAAGGAGACAGAATGCAAACGTGATTATCTTTTATTATCGTTGTAGTAGGTGTTCGGGACACCATACGATCGCCAGGCCCAGGACAACCGGCCAATAAAAAAACAGAAGTTACTACCAGGTATTTTTTCATTACGGTCATTTCTCTTGTCCTGTAACGATTTTTTTATAAAGATTAGGGATATCTTTCATACTGTCTTTCCCTCTGTATTTACCTATACGTTCTGGCCTCTGGTAATAAGACTTTACCACGCTGCAGAGCCTGGAAAACAGCATCATGAAGCCGCAGAAGACAGCAGAAACGTCCGGGCCGGTCCACAGGAGGATGGGGAAACGCTGGAAATAGTTCAGAGATACGCTCATCTCTCAGCCAGCCACTTGAGTGAACACGCGAGCAAAATCGGCACCATTCTGAACCGTCATGGCACAAATATGGCACAAGAGGAAAACGTGATTTATATAAATGGCCGATAAGTGCTTGATTTAACTGGTGCCGGTAATAGGAGTCGAACCTACGACCTTCGCATTACGAATGCGCTGCTCTACCAACTGAGCTATACCGGCTTTGGGAAGGGATGCTACGGGCTGTAACGTTAAAAAAAAGCGGCGCCTGAGTCAAGAGGCGCCGCATCGGATGCTGCTTTTGTCGCCAGCGGGCGGTTTTTCATCTGAGAACAAGCCAGCGCTACAGCCGCTCCGCTACACACTTAGCCAACCACAAGCCGTTGTCCTGCCCGTTACGCCCGGATGGTATCGTCGCCGTAGCCAATCCACTTATAGGTTGTGAGCGCCTCCAGCCCCATCGGGCCGCGCGCGTGCAGCTTCTGTGTGCTGACCGCCACTTCCGCGCCCAGACCGAACTGGCCGCCGTCGGTGAAGCGGGTGCTGGCGTTGACATAGACCGCCGAGGAATCCACCTGTCGGACAAACCGATCGGCGGCGCGCGTGTCGCGCGTCAGAATCGCGTCGGAATGCTGGGTGCCATGCTCGCGGATATGCGCAATCGCCTCATCCATATCGGCGACGACGCGCACGTTCAAATCGAGCGACAGCCATTCGTCGTCATACTGCTCCGCCTTCACCGCTTCCACCTCGGCTGGCCCCTGCTGCAACAGCGGCAGGGAGCGTTCGTCTGCGTGCAGCTTAACGCCCTCCTGCGCCATACGCTGACTCAGCGCCGGCAGAAAAGCGTCGGCGACGGCGGCGTTGATCAGCAGCGTCTCGACCGAGTTGCAGGCGCTGGGACGCTGTTTTTTCGCGTTGACGATGACGTTCAGCGCCGCTTCCGGCTCAAAGTCGGCGTCGATATAGATATGGCAAACGCCGATGCCGCCGGTGATCACCGGAATGGTCGACTGCTCGCGGCACAGCTTGTGCAGCCCCGCCCCGCCGCGCGGAATCAGCATATCCACATAGCGATCCAGCTTCAGCAGCTGGTTCACCAGCTCGCGATCCGGGCTTTCAATCGCCTGCACCGCGCCAGCGGGCAGGCCGTGCTGCGCCAGCGCGGACTGAATCACGCGCACCGTGGCGCCGTTGGTGCGGTATGTCTCTTTACCGCCGCGCAGAATCACGGCGTTGCCGGTTTTCAGGCAGAGCGACGCCACGTCCACCGTCACGTTGGGGCGCGCTTCATAAATAACGCCGACCACGCCCAGCGGCACGCGGCGGCGTTCAATACGCAGCCCGCTGTCCAGCTGGCCACCGTCGATCAGTTGGCCGACCGGATCGGCCAGGCGGCATACCTGGCGCACATCATCGGCGATGCCCTTCAGGCGCGCCGGGTTCAGCATCAGACGGTCCAGCAGCGCCTCGCTCAGGCCGTTACCGCGCGCATCTGCCAGATCCTGCTCATTGGCCGCGAGGATAGCCGCGCTCTGCGCTTCCAGCTGGTCGGCGATGGTCATCAGAACGCGGTTTTTCTCCGCGGTGGTCAGCGTGGCGAGCTGATATGAGGCCGCTTTGGCCGCCTTGCCCATTTCTTCCAGCATTCATGCCCCCTTAGCTGACAATCATGTCGTCACGGTGCATCGCAACCGGACCATATTCATATCCCAGGATATCACTGATTTCCTGGCTGTGATGACCGGCAATCATGCGCAGCGCATCGCTGTTATAACGTGACACGCCGTGGGCGATATCGCGGCCCAGCAGGCTGCGAATGCGGATCACTTCGCCACGGGAGAAGTTGCCGCTTACCTCGCGAATGCCCTTTGGCAGCAGCGAACTGCCGCGCTCCAGCACCGCCGACAGCGCGCCGTCGTCGATCACGATCTCGCCCGCAGGCGGCGCGCCGAAAATCCAGCGCTTGCGCATCTCCAGCGGCGACTGCTGCGCATGGAAACGGGTGCCGACCGGCTTGCCCTCCGTCACGTCGCCAATCACGCCCGGACGGCTGCCCGCGGCGATAATCACATCGATGCCGGCGCGGCAGGCGACGTCCGCCGCCTGGAGCTTGGTGCTCATGCCGCCGGTGCCCAGCCCGGAGACGCTGTCGCCGGCGATGGTGCGCAGCGCGTCATCGATGGCGTGAACGTCGCTGATCAGCTCCGCCTGCGGATTGCTGCGCGGATCGGCGGTAAACAGCCCTTGCTGATCGGTCAGCAGCAGCAGCTTATCGGCGCCCGCCAGGATCGCCGCCAGCGCCGATAAATTATCATTGTCGCCGACTTTGATCTCCGCCGTCGCCACCGCGTCGTTCTCGTTGATCACCGGCACGATATTGTTATCCAGCAGCGCGCGCAGCGTATCGCGCGCGTTCAGGAAGCGTTCGCGATCTTCCATATCCGCGCGCGTCAGCAGCATCTGCCCGATATTGATGCCGTAGATGGAGAACAGCTGTTCCCACAGTTGGATCAAACGGCTCTGCCCCACCGCAGCCAGCAGCTGCTTTGAGGCGATGGTAGGCGGCAGTTCCGGGTAGCCCAGGTGTTCACGTCCGGCGGCCATGGCGCCGGAGGTCACGATCACAATTCGATGGCCCGCCGCGTGCAGCTGCGCGCACTGACGAACTAACTCCACAATATGTGCCCGATTTAACCGACGCGATCCGCCGGTCAGCACGCTGGTCCCCAGTTTGACCACCAGGGTCTGACTGCCGCTCATGTTTTCCTGCCGTAGTAAAAATGTCTTTGAAGGGACGTTTTATCAGGAGTCAGGATGGAAGCCAACCGTCAGCGCAGGAAAAGCGTGGAAAATTGCCGACAGCGGTGTAGACCAAAAGTTCGCCCTTCACAAGAAAAGCGGAAAAGCTTCATAAAACATTCACACAATCCCGGTAAAAACGTTCCTGTTTTTTACAAGAAGTCTCAAAACTTTTTATTTTTTTACTCATCGGGATAGATAACAAATGAAAAAGAACGCACTGGCACTGCTGATCTCCGCACTGGCTCTGAGCTCCGCCGCCCAGGCCGCCGAAGTGTACAACAAAGACGGCAACAAGCTGGATTTCTACGGCAAACTGAAAGCAATGCGCTACATCAGCGATGCGGAAACCAACGCCAGCAACAACGCTGACAAGTCCTACGTGCGTATCGGCTTCAAAGGCCAGACCCAGATTAACGAACTGCTGACCGGCTATGGCCAGTGGGAATATCAGTACAACCTCAACAACCCGGAAAGCGACTCCAACGTCGGCAACAAAACCCGTCTGGGCTTCGCCGGTATTAAAGCGGGCGGCTACGGCTCATTCGATTACGGCCGCAACTACGGTCTGATTTACGACGTGGAAGCGATCACCGATATGATGCCGGAGTTCGGCGCCACCGCCTATACTTCCGCCGATGTCTACATGCTGACCCGCACCAACGGCGTCGCCACCTACCGCAACACCAACTTCTTCGGTCTGGTGGAAGGCCTGGACTTCGCTCTGCAATATCAGGGGAAAAACGAAAGCTCTACGCGCAGCGACGGCGTCTCTAACGGCGACGGCATGGCGGCCTCTCTTTCTTATAAAATCATCGACGGCCTGAGCATCAAAGGCGCGGTCTCCTCCTCCAACCGTACGCTGGATCAGAAGAACAGCGACTTCGGCGGCGGCGAGAAAGCGGAAGCCTGGGCGACCGGCCTGAAGTATGACGATAACGGCGTCTACCTGGCGGCCACCTGGGCGGAAACGCGCAATATGAACCCGATCAGCGGCACCGCACAGGTTGGCGGTGAAGATGTCAGCGTCAGCGGCTACGCCAACAAGCTGCAAAACCTCGAGCTGGTGGCGCAGTATCAGTTTGATTTCGGCCTGCGTCCTTCTCTGGCCTACGTGCAGACTAAAGTAAAAGATATCGAAGGCGGCGTGGGCGATGCGGATTACTACAAGTTTGCTGACGTCGGTGCGACTTACTACTTCAACAAAAACATGTCAGCCTTCGTTGATTATAAAATCAACCTGCTGGATGACAACAACACGCTGAACCGCAACACCGACGATATCGTGGCGATCGGCATGACCTACCAGTTCTGATGCGCGGCGGCGCGCGGTCAGCGGCCTGAATCCACCCGGATTGCTGCAACAGGACGCTGGTCGCTCGCCATCTTGCAGGATAAAAAAAGGGCAGGCGATTCGCCTGCCCTTTTCTGTTCGTCGCGCGATCAGGCGGTGAGTTTCACCGGCTGCTCGCTGGCGCCTTCCGCCGGTCGCAGTCCCAGCTCCAGCTCGGCCAGGGTAGCTTTCAGTCGTTCATGGAAATTACGCAGCGTCTCTTCCAGCTTTTCTTCGTTCTCTTTGCCTTTGATTGCGCATGGCTTCCATTCGCCATCCTTATCGTGCAGACCAAAGTAGTACTGATAGGTAAAGTGGTCGGATTGTGCGTCCAACTCCAGCCACCATCCCCAAAATTCACGATTTTCCGGTGCAGGCTTAACATTAACGCAAACGGCCAGGCAGTCGAAAAAGAAACGCCCATCTTCGCATTTGTTCTCGCGGATATAGGGGCCCAGCGCGGTAAAACGTTTAATTAACCGGCTTCTGGGATGTCCATTCGGTAACGTCATGGTTTACACCTCCTTAAATGAGCTAACAGTTTTAGCAAACTGAGGCGAAATAGCAACTTATCACTTCAACTGTTGCAGCAGCCAGTCGCAGGTCGTTTGCAAGGCGCGATCGAAGTTATTCAGCACCGGCGAGAAGCCGATTGGCAGCAGCTTGCCGCTGGCCGAGGAGTTGACGATCAGCCGCGCATCCTCTTCCGGGCTCCAGGGATCGTTCTGCCAGTAGCCCGCCAACATCGGCGTCGGCGTACGGCGGCCCAGCAGCCCCTGGGTTTTCAGCGAATAGCGGTTCAGCTCGGCGCTGAGCGTCTCATCGGTGGCGTGCGCCATGCCGAGACGACTGGCCAGCACGTCGATATACATATCGGGCACATGCGTCTGCTGAGCGGGATTCGCCAGCAGCGCATGCACGATCGGCCCCAGCGTGGCGACGCCGCGCAGCCGCTGCGCCTCCAGAAAGGCCAGCCGCACCGCTACGTTCGCGCCGAAGCGATAGCCCAGCGCCGCCACGCGCGTATGATCGACCCACGGCACCGTGTCCAGCCCGCGCAGCACCTGCTGATGCAGGAAGCTGGTGTCCTGCGTCAGCTTCCATTTAGAGGAAAAGCCGACCGACGGCATATCGATGGTCAACATCGCGATGCCGCGCGGCGCCAGATAATCATGGAACAGGCGATAGTTATCGATTTGCAGACTGTCGAGACTGCCGCACAGCAGCACCGTAGGATAAGGCGCGCTGACGCCAGGCGGCATATGCAGGAAACCGGTGATAGCGCTGCCGCCCTGAACAGAAAAGGTCAGTTCTTTCAGCTCCCCGTCCAGGCGCAGCGTCGCCTCCTCATAGGCGCGGCTGGCCAGGATCTGCGCCTGCTCCGCCAGCTCGTCGCCTTTAATGTGCGGCCAGGCGGCCAGGCTGTAGAGATTCACCGCATGCAGCCAGTGCTGGCCCGCCTCCGGCGTATCGCCCGCCTCCTGCGCTTTCTGCTGCCAGAACGCCGCCTGTTTGCTCCACTCGTAAATCCAGTTGCCGCCGCGATAGCCGATCACCGTATCCAGCCACGCCTCGCTGGTGCGCTCCGCGCGGCTGGCGGCGATGCGCGCCAGTACCTCGCCGATTTCCAGCGGCGAAAGCCCGCGCCAGCTCCAGAGCAGCCGGTTCAGCATACGATACCAGCCGGTGTGGCTTTCGCCCTCCAGCGTGGAGTGCAGGGTCGCGGTCAGATGGTGGCGCTGGCGCACCAGCGAGGAAGTTTCAGGATGTTTGAAGCGGGGTTTAAACAGCTCTTCGCTGAGATTTTTTGCTGACATGATGTAGCCCTTTTCCCACGGCGCGATGATGACACCAGAGTTTACGTCACCGATCAGAGAGGCGCGACCCGCAGAAACGACAACGCCCGGCTTAACCGGGCGCTGTTTTGATGCAGGTCAATCAGCGATTGACGATCGGCGGAATAAAGGCCACGCCCATATCCCACGGCTGTTCGATCCAGGTGTTCTGCGGAATGTCCACCACGTAGTCGTCCACCAGCGGCGCGCCGGCCGGCTTAGCGAAGATAGTGACGAAACGCGCTTTCGGATACATTTCGCGGATCGCCTGCGCGGTGCCGCCGGTATCCACCAGGTCGTCAATCACGATAAAGCCTTCGCCGTCGCCTTCCGCGCGCTTCAGCACGTTCATTTCGCGCTGATGGTCATGGTCATAGCTGGAGATGCAGACCGTATCGACGTAGCGGATAGAGAGTTCGCGCGCCAGCAGCGCGGCCGGTACCAGGCCACCGCGGCTAACCGCAATAATGCCTTTCCACTGTTCGACAGGAAGCAGGCGCTGAGCCAGTTTACGGGCATGAATCTGCAGCATGTCCCAGGTGACGACGTATTTTTCGCTCATAAAAGGAATCCCGGCCAATCGAATTGGCTTAAAAAATGTGCAATGGGAAAAGGTTGCGCGGCATTATAAGGATCTGACGCGCTAAAAACCAGCACCGGATTGCGCGGTTGCCGCATTTTAACGCGCCTGACTGCACAGCGGACAATAAAGGATGTTATTCTCCCTGCATCACGTCAGATTCGCTGACGGCGATCGATTACCGAAAATTTTGCAACGGAGCGCAGCCGCGCGCCGATGACACAGGAGACCTGTCGTGTCTGAATTGTCTCAACTCTCTCCCCAGCCGCTGTGGGATATTTTCGCCAAAATCTGCTCCATCCCTCATCCCTCTTTCCATGAAGAAGCGCTGGCGCAACATATTATCTCCTGGTCACAGGAGAAAGGCTTCTGGTGCGAACGCGACCAGGTCGGCAATATCCTTATCCGTAAACCGGCCACGCCGGGTATGGAAAACCGTAAGCCGGTGGCGCTGCAGGCGCACCTGGATATGGTGCCGCAAAAAAATAACGACACCGTGCATGACTTCGCCAAAGACCCGATTCAGCCTTATATCGACGGCGAGTGGGTTAAAGCGCGCGGCACCACGCTGGGCGCGGACAACGGCATCGGTATGGCCTCGGCGCTGGCGGTGCTGGCTGATGACAGCGTGCAGCACGGTCCGCTGGAAGTGCTGCTGACCATGACGGAAGAGACCGGTATGGACGGCGCGTTCGGTTTACAGCCGAACTGGTTGCAGTCGGAAATTCTGATCAACACCGATTCCGAAGAAGAAGGCGAGATTTACATGGGCTGCGCCGGCGGCATCGATTTTACCGCGACGCTGCCGTTGCAGCGCGAAGCGGTGCCGGCCGGTTATGAGCATCTGCGTCTGACGCTGAAGGGGCTGAAAGGCGGCCACTCCGGCGCGGAGATCCATCTCGGCCTGGGCAATGCCAACAAGCTACTGGCGCGCTTCCTTGCCGCGCACGCGCGCGATTTCGATCTGCGTCTGGTTGATTTCAACGGCGGCACGCTGCGCAACGCCATCCCGCGCGAGGCGTTCGTCACCTTTGCGCTGCCGACGGCGAAAATCGACGCGCTGAAATCTGCGGCGATGGGTTACCTGGCGACGCTGCAAAACGAGCTGGGCATGATTGAGAAAAACATCGCGCTGCAAACCGAGCCGGTTGCAGGCGATGCGCTGGCGCTGACCGCTGAAAGCCGCGACCGCTTTATCGCCCTGCTGAACAGCACGCCGAACGGCGTGATCCGCAACTCCGACGTAGCGAAAGGCGTGGTGGAAACCTCCCTGAACGTAGGCGTGGTGACCATGAGCGAGCAGGAAGCGAAAATCAACTGCCTGATCCGCTCATTGATCGACAGCGGTAAAGAGTATGTGGTTGAAATGCTGACTTCGCTGAGCGAGCTGGCTGGCGCGCAAACCCTGGTGAAAGGCAGCTATCCCGGCTGGCAGCCGGACGCCAGCTCGCCGGTCATGGCGCTGGTGCGTGAAACCTATCAGCGTTTGTTCAATAAGACGCCGAACATTCAGGTGATCCACGCCGGTCTGGAGTGCGGCCTGTTCAAGAAGCCTTACCCGGATATGGATATGGTCTCTATCGGCCCCACCATTACCGGCCCGCACTCGCCGGATGAGCAGGTGCATATCGGCAGCGTCGGCCTTTACTGGCAGCTGCTGACGGAACTGCTGAAGGCGATTCCGGCGAAGTAATTCGCGTTAACATGCTACAGGCTTCGTTTGCTGAAAGGTCAGACTCCGGTCTGGCCTTTTTTTATTCCCATTTCGCCCCGCGTCAACCCAGCATAAAGCACCCCCTTTTCGCCGCAGCGCTGGCGCATTCCGCTATCGCCTCAGCGATTCACCGCCGCTTCCCCTGATATGTCTGGATGTCTGGATGGCTAATAACGTTTCGTGTTAGCTTATGCGCTTTCGGTTGTTGCCAGTTTGTAGCCGCCATTAAAAAATGTGGCAAAACATTTGTTTAATTTATTCGGGAGACCCTACATGGCCGCGTTGAATTGCCTGGAGATGCGTCACATCTCCCTCTCCTTTAGCGGCTTCGCCGCGCTCAGCCAGGTGGATTTTCAGCTGGAAGGCGGCTCGGTGCATGCGCTGACCGGCGCCAACGGCGCGGGAAAATCAACGCTGATGGCAGTGCTGGCTGGCGCGCATGCCGACTATCAGGGCGAGATCCTGCTCGACGGCCAGCCGGTGACGCTGCGTTCGCCGCGCGACGCGAAGCGCCTCGGCATTCATCTGGTGCAGCAGGAGGTGGACGTGGCGCTGGTGCCGCAGCTCAGCGTGGCGGAGAACATCATGCTGGATCGGCTGTCGGAGCCGGGCCTGCGCTATCGCTGGAGTGAGATGCGGCGTCAGGCGCGCGAACTGCTGGCGCAGCTGGAGTCGCCGCTGCCGGTCAACCGGCTGGTAGAGCGCTGCACCCTGGCGGAGAAGCAGCAAATTCTGCTGGCGCGCGCCCTCTCCCATCACTGTCGCTTCCTGATCCTCGACGAGCCGACCGCGCCGCTCGATCGGCACGAAAGCGAACGCCTGTTTCGCGTGGTGCGGCGCTTACAACAGAACGGCATCGGCGTGGTGTTTATCTCTCACCGCATTCAGGAGCTGAAAACCATCTGCGACCGCATGACGGTGCTGCGCGACGGGCATCTGGTGAGTAGCGAGTCGATGCAGGCGCTGAACGCAGAGCAGATCGTCGAAAAAATGCTGGGGCACCGGCTGGATGATATCTATCCGCCGCGCCGCAGCCTGCCGCCGGGAGACACGGTGCTGGAAATCAGCGGGCTGCATGACGATCGGCTGCTACAGGATATCGCGCTGACGCTGCGCCGGGGCGAAGTATTAGGCATCGCCGGGCTGGCGGGCGCGGGCAAAAGCGAGCTGTGCAAGGCGCTGTTCGGCGCCACCCGCAGCC
>OKNF01000053.1_pt1 | contig 37565 bp, 33 predicted proteins | sample 1613121 | NCBI WGS metagenome assembly OKNF01 (sample SAMN04436838, study PRJEB24849) | human gut metagenome | biome: human gut; feature: NICU; material: stool | host: Homo sapiens | place: USA: Saint Louis, MO | collected 2011-09-08
CCAGCGCATAGCTGAGAATGATGTAGGCCGCCAGCGTAAACATAAACAGGCCAAACAGCATCGACAGCACCACAATGACGCGAACCAGCGTCACCGGGATTTCAAGATAGTGGGCAATCCCGGCGCAAACGCCTTTTACTTTTCCCTGCTGCGGAATACGCCACAGCTTTTTCCCGCTGAATCGGCTTTTATTCATGGCTGTCTCCATTCTGGATGTTCCGCATCAAGGATCTCTTCCAGCGCCTGGATACGCTCGCGCATACGCCTGGCGTCCTGGGTCAGCTGTTGCAGGCGCTGCATATCGCCTGATGACAGGCTGGCGGCGCCGTTTTGACGATTGCTGTAGTGCAGCCATAACCAGACCGGCGCCACAAACAGCACAAAAATCGTCAGGGGTATGGCAAGAAATAGTGCGCTCATTCTCTCTCCTTGAAGGTGTCGCCCCACGGGCGAAATGGCTAAATACAACGCGGCAGCGCCCTGCGATTCGTGAACAGGGCGTGCTTTCCTTATTCGCTGCGGTTCATTTTAGCTTTCAGCGCCGCCAGCTGCTCGCTGATGGCGTCATCCGCTTTCAGCTCGGCGAACTGCTGATCCAGCGTTTTGCTTTTACCGAAACGATGGCTTTCTGCTTCCGCTTCCATATGATCGATGCGGCGCTCAAAGGACTCGAAACGCGCCATGGCGTCGTCGATTTTGCCGCTGTCGAGCTGACGACGCACGTCGCGGGAAGAAGAAGCCGCCTGATGACGCAGCGTCAGCGCCTGCTGGCGAGCACGGGTTTCGCTCAGTTTTTTCTCCAGCTCGGCGATTTCACCTTTCATGCGCGCCAGGGTTTCGTCAATCTGGCTCACTTCCTGCTGCAAGGACGCCACCAGATCGGTCAGCTTCTGTTTTTCGATCAGCGCTGAACGGGCCAGGTCGTCTTTATCTTTACGCAGCGCCAGCTCGGCTTTTTCCTGCCATTCGTTCTGTTGCAGTTCGCCCTGCTCGATACGACGCAGCAGCTGTTTACGTTCAGCCAGCGCGCGCGCTGAAGTGGAGCGCACTTCAACCAGCGTATCTTCCATTTCCTGAATCATCAGGCGAACCATTTTCTGTGGATCTTCTGCTTTATCCAGCAGCGTGTTGATATTGGCGTTCACGATGTCGGCGAAACGAGAAAAAATACCCATAATTAACTCCTCCAGTGTTTAGCGCTAAATGTCGCTTTCGCTATCTCTTATCCAATAAGCGTGCCAACTTTTAATTCATTGATAATATTGATTTTATAAAATTGACGTTATTGCTCACCTCGGCTAAATTGGTTTTTATCACCAACTGTTGGTCAAATTAACCATGAGCGAAAGCAACGAAAACCTGTTGGGCGAAGCCAATAGCTTTCTTGAGGTGCTGGAACAGGTTTCCCGGCTGGCACCGCTGAACAAGCCGGTGCTGGTGATTGGCGAGCGCGGCACCGGTAAAGAGCTGATCGCCAGCCGCCTGCACTATCTCTCTGACCGCTGGCAGGGGCCGTTTATTTCGCTTAACTGCGCGGCGCTGAATGAAAACCTGCTCGATTCAGAGCTGTTTGGACATGAGGCCGGCGCCTTTACCGGCGCGCGCCAGCGCCATCTGGGACGCTTCGAGCGCGCCGACGGCGGCACGCTGTTTCTTGATGAGCTGGCGACCGCGCCGATGCTGGTACAGGAGAAGCTGCTGCGCGTGATTGAGTATGGTCAGCTGGAGCGCGTGGGCGGCAACCAGTCGTTGCAGGTCAACGTCAGGCTGGTGTGCGCGACCCATGCCGACCTGCCGCAGCTGGCGCAGGAGGGCCGCTTTCGCGCCGACCTGCTCGACAGGCTGGCGTTTGACGTGGTGCAGTTGCCGCCACTGCGCGAGCGCCGCAGCGATATCCTGCTGCTGGCCGACCATTTCGCCATTCAGATGTGCCGCGAGCTGAGGCTGCCGCTGTTCCCCGGCTTTTCCGACGCGGCGCGGCAGACGCTGCTGGATTACGCGTGGCCCGGCAATATCCGCGAACTGAAAAATGTGGTGGAACGGTCGGTGTACCGTCACGCCACGGCGGACGAGGAGCTGGATGAAATTATCATTAATCCTTTCGCGCAACGTTCGTCAACGCCCGCCGCCACGTTGCCGCAGGCGCCGTCGTCACAGGCTGACGCCCTGCCCGCGCTGCCGCTCGATTTACGTCTCTGGCAGCAGCGGCAGGAAAAGGCGCTGATGGAAAAGAGCCTGCGACAGGCGCGCCATAACCAGCGCCGCGCGGCGGAGCTGCTTGGCGTCACCTATCACCAGTGGCGCGCCATGTTGAAAAAGCATGAGATAAATCCTCAGCAGACAGAATAACGCGCGCAGAATTAGCTTATCGGCAGTCGCGCCGCCACAGCCCGGTTGTCGCGACGTTTAAAGCAGGCGTTAAGCGGCTGCTCGATAAAACGCCAGCAGAGAAGACCGGCAATAATCGAGCTCACCAGCAAAACGCACGTAAACAGAACATCGTGATGCGAAAGGCGCAGCATTTTCAGCGCGACGGCGCCGGCCGACAGCGTAAAGGCATGGATCAAATAGAGTGAATAAGAGGCTTCGCCAATCAGCACACATGTTTTTATGCCAGGCACTGACGACTGTTTAATATCATTTTCCAGTCCCACCACGCCGGTAAAGAATAAGAACATCGGTATTCCGCCGCTAATGACCCGGCCAGCCGCGCTATGATATATCCCGGTTTGATTCTGGATGATTAATAACAATAAACCTGACAGCGCCAGCAACGCGCATAATAGTTTCGTAAGGTGTCGATTGTGCGTCATTTTAAACGCCAGCATACCGAGAATAAACTCCAGAATAATGCCGTTGGTTAAAAATTTGGCAGTGGGATGCTGCGGCTGTAACAGCAAGCCGGTGATAAAAATTGCAATAAGCAGCAAGGAGGTCAACACGATGCGTCTTCCCGCACTGCCGGCGATAAGGCAGACGGCAAAAGTCAGATAAAAAAGGAACTCATAACTCAACGTCCAACCGTTATTGACCAGCAGTTTTTTGCCCAGCGGAAACAGCGTCCAGGAGGCAAGGATACTGGTTTCGCCGCCGGAGGCGTTAACCATGGCGGGCGCGACAAGGTAAACCGCCAGCGCAATCGCAGTCATCACCCAGTAGAGCGGGATAATTCTCTTAATACGTCTCTGAATAAATACCCAGGGAACTATTTTCTTCCCCTCCGTGGTATAACACATAATATAGCCAGAAATAATAAAGAAAAGATCGACGCCAAATTCTCCAATATGAAATCCGCTGAGCGCGTTATTATGATACTGGCCGGCTTTAATAGTAATATGATGCATCACCACCATAATGGCCGCCAGCGCGCGCAGCAGTTGTACTGAAATAATCATTCTTTATCCGTAAGCAAAAGTTAAAGATTACCCACCGGAAAACGAAAACAGCCCGGTATTAAATGCAGCGTTAACTTAATGGCGCTTATGGCTACATGACTATCTAAGCTTTGTCTGGCAAAGGACGTTCAGTGAAGTTAATCACATTTCAGGATGGGGATAACCTATGAAACGGCGGGAAAGCGGCCTGAAGATGGCGGAGACAGGGACGATAAAGCCGTGCCGCAGTCGTTTCCTTCTGCGGCACGCTGTGTATTAACCGACTGACTTCAGATCGCCCGCCTGCGGCGATCAGCTGCCTCGGTAGGTGGAAAAACCGTACTGGCTCAGCAGCAGAGGAATATGGTAGTGCTCCTGAGTGTTGGTCACCCTGAAGTTCACCGGCACGTCCGGAAAGAAAGTCTCTTTTTGCTGGCTGTGGAAATAGTCACCGGTATGGAAGGTAACGCGATACTCGCCAGCGGCAAAGTTTTTGCCGTCAGGATAAAAAGCGGGAATACGACCATCCACGTCGGTGGTTTTACTCGCCAGCCGCACCCACTTGCCGCCCTGCTGCTGTTCAAGGTCGACATTCACGCCCTGAGAAGGTTTGCCGGTCTGGGTGTTTAATACGTGTACGCTGATCGGATTGCGCGGTGTTTCTGCAACCGCGTGCTCCATCACGCCCATGCCTGCCAGCAATAAAACCGCTTGAATTTTCATTTGCATCTCCTTTGTGTTTGTCCTGACAGCCTAAGCGCAGGCGCAGGAAAGATCAGGAAATGCGTGTCAGATCTGAAATTTCCCAGAAGTGGGATTAAAAAAAAGCCCGCATCGGCGGGCAAGTCATACTGGAAGCAATGTGAGCAATGTCGTGCCCTCTCCGGTAGAGCCACCGTCGAAGCGCAGAGGAATAATAATCATTCTCAATATCGTTTGTAAACCCTTTTGTTGAGAATTTTTCTCATTCCCACAACGCGCCTGAAGGAATAGTCCCTGAACGGGGTGGAATGGTGGAAAAAACAGCGTCCGTCCCGGCAAATTTTGGGTCAACTTGCAGAGTGCGATACACTCAGCTTGTCTACCCTTGAATGTTGACTTTCTATGCTGAAATTATTATCCGGGCTGTTGTCAGGGCTTGCGCTGCTCGGCGCGGCAGCGCATGCCGCGCCGCCAGAAGATATTCGTAACGGCGGTTTCGTCTACTGCGTCAGCGGCGTCATGAATACCTTCAATCCACAGCTGGCCAGCAGCGGCCTGGTCGTTGATACCCTTTCCGCTCAGCTCTACGACCGCCTGTTGGATGTCGATCCCTATACCTATCGTCTGATCCCTGAACTGGCGGAACGCTGGGAGACGCTGGATAACGGCGCCACCTACCGTTTTCACCTGCGCCGTCACGTTCCGTTCCAGAAAACCGCCTGGTTTACCCCGACCCGCACCATGAACGCGGACGACGTGGTGTTCAGCTTCGCGCGCATATTCGATCGGCAACATCCCTGGCATAACATCAACGGCGGCGATTATCCCTATTTCGACAGCCTGCAATATGCCGATGCGGTAAAAAGCATCAGAAAAATCGACAACGATACCGTCGAAATCCGCCTGAAAGGACCGGACGCCTCGTTTCTCTGGCATCTGGCGACCCACTATGCGCCCGTGCTGTCGGCGGAATATGCCGATCGCCTGGCGGCGCGCGATCGCCAGGAAGAGTTGGATCGCCAGCCGGTCGGCACCGGGCCGTTTATGCTTAACGAGTATCGCGCCGGGCAGTATGTGCGCCTGGAACGCAACCCTGACTACTGGAAAGGCCTGCCGCGCATGCCGCAGGTAGTGATCGATATGGGCGCGGGCGGCACCGGCAGGCTGTCGAAACTGCTGACCGGCGAATGCGATGTGCTCGCCTACCCTGCCGCCAGCCAGTTAACGATTCTGCGCGACGATCCTCGTTTGCGTTTAACGCTGCGTCCGGGCATGAACATCGCTTATCTGGCGTTCAACACGCGCAAAGCGCCGCTCGACCGCGTCGAGGTGCGTCAGGCGCTGGCGCTGGCGATCAATAATGAGCGCCTGATGGAGTCAATCTACTACGGCACTGCGGAAACCGCCGCATCGGTGCTGCCTCGCGCCTCATGGGCCTATGACAGCGAAGCGCGCATTACCGAATATAATCCCGATAAGGCGCGGGAGCAGCTGAAAAAGCTGGGGCTGGAGAATCTGGAGCTGAGCCTCTGGGTGCCGTCGGCGTCGCAGTCGTGGAATCCGAGTCCGCTGAAAACCGCCGAGCTGATTCAGGCCGACCTGGCGCAAATAGGCGTACGCGTCTCTATCGTGTCGGTGGAAGGCCGCTTTCAGGAGGCGCGCCTGATGGAGATGAATCACGATTTAACCCTGACCGGCTGGGCCACCGACAGCAACGACCCGGACAGCTTTTTTCGGCCGCTGCTGAGTTGCGCCGCCATCAATTCTCAGACCAATTACGCGCACTGGTGCAATACTGAATTTGATGCCGAACTGCATCAGGCGCTGCTGTCTCAGCAGCTCGCGGCGCGTATTGAAGGCTACGATCGCGCGCAGCAGATTCTGGCGCGCGAGCTGCCGGTGCTGCCGCTCGCCTCTTCCCTGCGTTTGCAGGCCTACCGGCACGATATTAAAGGCCTGGTGTTAAGTCCGTTTGGCAATGCATCCTTTGCCGGCGTACATCGTGATAACGGCGAGGAGTCGAAACCGTGATTATCTATACGCTGCGTCGTCTGGTGCTGCTGCTGGTGACGCTGTTTCTGTTAACGCTGGTAGCCTTCAGCCTGAGCTATTTCACGCCGCACGCGCCGCTGCAGGGCGCTTCCCTGCTGGACGCCTGGTGGTTCTGGTTTACCGGCGTGCTGCAACTCGATTTCGGCGTCTCCAGCATCAACGGCCAGTCGATCAATTTGCAGCTGCACGAGGTGTTTCCCGCCACGCTGGAACTTTGCATCCTGGCGTTCAGCCTGGCGCTGCTGCTGGGCATTCCGCTGGGCATTATCGCCGGCGTGATGCGCAATAAGTGGCAGGATCGCGCTATTGGCGCCTCCGCCCTGCTCGGCTTCTCGATGCCGGTATTCTGGCTGGCGCTGCTGCTGACCCTCTTTTTCTCGCTCAACCTTGGCTGGCTGCCGGTGAGCGGCCGCATCGACCTGCTGTATCAGCTGAAGCCAGTGACCGGCTTCGCCCTGATTGACGCGTTCATCAGCGATTCGCCCTGGCGCAATGAGATGATCGTCAGCGTCATTTTGCATATGGTGCTGCCGGTCACCGTGCTGGCGGTCGGCCCGACGACCGAAGTAATCCGTCTGCTGCGCAACAGCACCAGCGAGGTTATCGACGCCAACTATGTCAAAGCGGCGGCGACTCGCGGCCTGTCGCGCTTTACGGTAATTCGTCGTCACGTACTGCACAATGCGCTGCCGCCGGTGATCCCGCGGCTGGGATTGCAGTTCGCCACCATGCTGACGCTGGCGATGATCACCGAGGTGGTGTTCAGCTGGCCTGGGCTCGGCCGCTGGCTGGTAAACGCCATTCGTCAACAGGATTATGCCGCGATCTCCGCTGGCGTGATGGTGGTCGGCGGTCTGGTGATTACGGTGAATGTACTGTCAGATATTTTGGGCGCCATGATGACGCCGCTGAAACATAAGGAATGGTATGCCCTTAGATAATATCTACGCCGAGAAGCGCCTGCCCAGCCCCTTTCGTCACATCTGGCGCCTGTTTTACCATGATACCAGCGCCATGGTGGGTTTCTACGGCTTTATCGCGCTGCTGTTTCTCTGCCTGTTCGGCGGCTGGCTGGCACCGTATGGCCTCGATCAGCAGTTTTTGGGCTACCAGCTGCTGCCGCCTTCATGGTCGCGTTATGGCGACGTCTCCTTTTTCCTCGGCACCGACGATTTAGGACGTGATGTGCTGAGTCGTCTGTTAAGCGGCGCGGCGCCGACCGTGGGTTCGGCCATCCTGGTGACGCTGGCGGCGGCGCTGTGCGCGGTCGTGCTGGGCGTGCTGGCGGGTATTACTCACGGCCTGCGATCGGCGGTGATGAACCATATTCTCGATACGCTGCTGTCGATCCCGTCGCTGCTGCTGGCGATTGTGGTGGTCGCCTTTATGGGACCGCGTCTGGAGCATGCGCTGCTGGCGGTCTGGCTGGCGCTGTTGCCGCGCCTGGTGCGCGCGATCTATACCGCCGTGCACGATGAGCTGGAGAAGGATTATATCGTCGCCGCCCGTCTCGACGGTGCCACCAACGGCAACATTCTCCGGCACGCCATTCTGCCTAATATCCTGCCGCTGCTGGTAAGCGAGTTCACGCGCGCGCTGTCGATGGCGATCCTGGATATCGCCGCGCTCGGCTTTCTCGATCTCGGCGCGCAGCTGCCCTCGCCCGAATGGGGCGCAATGCTCGGCGACGCGCTGGAGCTGATCTACGTCGCGCCCTGGACCGTCATGCTGCCCGGCGCGGCCATTATGCTGAGCGTATTAATTATCAACCTGTTAGGCGACGGAATTCGCCGCGCCATCGTGGCGGGAGTGGAATAATGCCGTTACTTGATATCCGTAACCTGACCATCGAATTTATGACCGCCGACGGGCCGGTGAAAGCGGTCGACCGCGTTAACCTGACGCTGAGCGAAGGCGAAATCCGCGGGCTGGTGGGCGAATCGGGCTCCGGTAAGAGTCTGATCGCCAAAGCGATCTGCGGAGTGACCAAAGATAACTGGCGCGTCAGCGCCGATCGGATGCGCTTTAATGACATCGATCTGCTTCGCCTGTCGCCACGCGAGCGCCGCCGCATTATCGGCCACAACGTATCGATGATTTTTCAGGAGCCGCAATCCTGTCTCGACCCATCGGAAAGAGTGGGCCGCCAGATTATGCAGGCGATCCCCGGCTGGACTTACAAAGGGCGCTGGTATCAACGCTTCCGCTGGCGCCACGCGCGCGCTATCGAACTGCTGCATCGCGTCGGCATTAAAGATCATAAGGATATTATGCGCAGCTATCCCTACGAGCTGACCGAAGGGGAATGCCAGAAAGTCATGATCGCTATCGCGCTGGCGAACCAGCCGCGTCTGCTGATCGCCGATGAGCCGACCAACGCCATGGAGCCGACCACTCAGGCGCAAATTTTCCGTCTGCTGAGCCGGCTCAACCAGAATAATAACACCACCATTTTGCTGATTAGCCACGACCTGCGCACCATGAGCCAGTGGGCCAACCGCATCAATGTGCTTTACTGCGGACAGACGGTGGAGACCGCCTCCAGCAGCGATCTGATCAATACGCCGCATCATCCGTATACCCAGGCGCTGATTCGCGCAATGCCCGATTTCGGTAGCGCGCTGCCGCATAAAAGCCGTCTGAACACCTTGCCGGGCGCGATTCCGTCGCTGGAGCATTTGCCTATCGGCTGCCGTCTGGGCCCGCGCTGCCCCTACGCGCAGAAGAAATGCATCGAAACGCCGCGCCTGGCTGGCGCGAAGAATCATCTTTTCGCCTGCCACTTTCCGCTGAATATGGAGAAGCCCTGATGGTTGAGACCCTGCTGGAAGTGCGTAACCTCAGCAAAACTTATCGCTATCGCACCGGGCTGTTTCGACGTCAGCACGTTGAAGCGGTTAAGGATGTCAGCTTTACGCTGCGCGAGCGGCAGACGCTGGCGATCATCGGCGAAAACGGCTCCGGCAAATCGACGCTGGCGAAGATGCTCAGCGGCATGGTGGAGCCGACCGCGGGCGAAATCGTCATTAACGACAGCCCGCTGCACTACGGCGACTACAGTTTTCGCAGTAAGCTTATCCGCATGATTTTTCAGGACCCTTCTACCTCGCTGAATCCGCGTCAGCGCATCGGCCATATTCTCGATTTTCCGCTGCGTCTGAACAGCGATCTCGACGCCCAGGCGCGCGAAAAGCGCATTAACGCCACGCTGCGCCAGGTGGGCCTGTTGCCCGACCACGCTGCCTATTATCCGCATATGCTGGCGCCAGGTCAGAAACAGCGCGTTGGCCTGGCGCGCGCGCTGATCCTGCAACCGAAAGTGATTATCGCCGATGAAGCGATGGCCTCGCTCGATATGTCGATGCGTTCGCAGCTGGTCAACCTGCTGCTGGAACTGCAGAATAAGCACGGGCTTTCCTATATTTTCGTTACTCAGCATCTCGGCATGATGAAGCACATCAGCGATCAGGTACTGGTGATGAGCCAGGGGGAAGTTGTGGAGCGCGGCGGCACCGCCGATGTGCTGGCCGCTCCCCTGCACAACCTGACACGCCGCATGATCGCCAGCCACTTCGGCGAGGCGCTGACGGCGGACGCATGGCGCCGCGATCCGCCGGTTTAAATGCCTGGCCTTATTCACCTGCTGCGGCGCTTTTCGCCAACCGACAGGTCGGATTAACGCTATCTCCAGACTCGTGCTAGAATCGCCGGGTCGATTAACGCGGCTGCGCATTTTTTAAGCTTTGCGGCCGCCAACAACAATGACCATAAGGATTACAGCTATGGGTTTTCTTTCCGGTAAGCGCATTCTGATTACTGGCGTTGCCAGTAAACTCTCCATCGCCTACGGTATTGCACAGGCGATGCACAAACAGGGCGCGGAACTGGCTTTCACCTATCAGAACGATAAACTGAAAGGCCGCGTTGAAGAGTTCGCTAAAGAACTGGGCTCCGATATCGTTCTGCCGTGTGACGTTGCTGAAGATGAGAGCATCAAAGCGCTGTTTACTGAACTGGCAAAAACCTGGCCTAAATTTGACGGTTTCGTTCACTCTATCGGCTTCGCCCCAGGCGATCAGCTGGATGGCGACTATGTGAACGCCGTCACCCGCGAAGGTTTCAAAATCGCGCACGACATCAGCGCCTACAGCTTTGTGGCGATGGCGAAAGAGTGCCGTGCGATGCTGAACCCGAACTCAGCGCTGCTGACCCTGTCTTACCTGGGCGCAGAGCGCGCGATCCCGAACTACAACGTCATGGGTCTGGCGAAAGCGTCTCTGGAAGCGAACGTACGCTACATGGCGAACGCGATGGGTCCGGAAGGCGTGCGCGTCAACGCCGTTTCCGCCGGTCCGATCCGTACCCTGGCGGCGTCCGGCATCAAGGACTTCCGTAAAATGCTGGCGCACTGTGAAGCGGTTACGCCGATCCGTCGCACCGTGACTATCGAAGACGTGGGCAACTCCGCGGCCTTCCTGTGTTCCGACCTGGCTGGCGGCATCACCGGCGAAGTGGTTCACGTTGACGGCGGCTTCAGCATCGCTGCAATGAACGAACTGGAACTGAAATAAGGTTCTTTGGGCGAGGCGTCAGTCTCGCCCGCTTTCCCCCCGCGCTTTTTCTCGCCTCTCACGTTATAGCTTTCCGCTATTTATTATCGCTGAACATTCTTTGATGCCACCTTTCGCTTGTTGCAGGATAGTCCTGCCATTCTGACCCGAATTTACGGCGTTTTCTGCTGTGTTTTAATGCATCGGGTTTGCTCATTTGTGAAAGGAACGCGCATGGAACCACGCCGTTATTCCGGCAACAGCCACTGGTATCATGAAACCCAGGCCAGCTATCGCGCTGAACAGGCGCCCCCGCTTTATCCCGAAGCGGCGCGGGCTGACGATCGTTTTTTACTCGGCCTGCAACAGCAGGGCGACGCCCTGGCCCCGCTGTTTCATCATTTTCGTCAGTCGTTACAGGCGGGACAGGCGCTCAGCCTGCTGCTGCTGCCTGACAGCGTGACGCCGACGCTCACCCACACGCTGACGCTGTACGATAAGCTCGCCACCGCGTTAACGGTGGCGCAGGTCAACAACATCCAGCGACTGTGCAACCACTACGCTGCGCGGCTTAATCCCCTCTCCGGGCCCGACTCGTCGCGCGAAAGCAATAACCGTCTTACGCAGATGACGCAGTTCGCCCGTCAGCTCGCCAGCCAGCCCGCGGTGATCGATGCCGCCGCGCTCCAGCGGCTTGATGAGGTAGGGCTGACCGCGCCTGATATCGTCACAATCTGCCAGATTATCGGCTTTGTCAGCGCTCAGGCGCGCGTGGCGGCTGGCGTGCAGGCGATGATCGGTCTGCCGGTGTGCTGGCTGCCGGGCCTGAATGAGATGATCGATGCGGAAGCGCAGCGCTTTGCTACGCAGCGCGCCTGGCGTCCGCGTTTGCCGCCGCTGGAACGGCGCTACGCCAGCCCACAGCAGCTGGCGGCGATTGAAGCGGCGCAGGAATCATGCGCGCTGACGGAAATGGCCTGGCTGCTCGCATGGGATGAACAGGCGCTGCGCGTCTGGAGCGACTGGCACTCCACCCTGTCGCCCGCAACGGATCTGGAGCGGCTGGCGCAGGCGGTGGCGGCGCGCATCAACGGCAGCACGCTCTGCTTTGAAAGTTATCGCGGTCCGTATGCGGATGAATTACGTCAGGGCGTTGAACATGCGCTGAACGCCTGCCGTCGTGAGCCGTTAATGCAGGCGCTGATCCCGTTCGCCGCCCAGCTGACGCGCGCGCCGGATCGCCTTAGCGCCGCGCATTTGCAGCCGCTACTGGCGCAGGGTGTGTCGCAACAGCAGCTGTTCGCGCTGGTGTTGCGCGTGGCGCTGGCGGGTTGGAATAACCGGCTGGTACAGGCGCTTGGCGAGCATTAACCCTCACTGAGAATGCGCCGCACCTCATCAAAGAAATGCTGCGACAGCGGCGTGGCGCGTCCCGGTTCGGCAATGACCACCGCCGCATGACGCGCCATCGGCGCGATCGCCAGCGGACGCCGGTGCAACGCCGGGTTCATATCAGGCAGCAGGTGCCCCACCGGGGAGATCAGGCAGCCCAGCCCCACCTGTACCCCTTGCAGCAGCTGAAATATTGAGGTGCTCTCCATAATTACGCGCTGTGTCACGCCCGCTTCGCGGAAGCTGGCGTCGAGATAGCGCCGAAAATAGCGGGTTGGCTCCGCCAGGCAGAGCGGCAGCGTAGCGATATCCGTGACGCGCAGCGTGTCATACGCGTCCAGCTCAGGAAAATGGTCGGGATGGTAAACCAGTTCCACGCCGTTATCGGTCAGGGACTCCGCCTGAAAATGCAGCTCGCGCAGTGTCGCCAGTTCAAAAAAGCCGATGCCGACATCCACGGTATGGCTGTTAAGCGCCTCCAGCAGCTGATCGGCGCTGAGCACCGCGATGCGGTAATCAAGCTGCGGATAACGATCGCTGACCATCTTGAGCAGCAGCGGCAGCGAGACGCTGCACTGCGGCACCACGCCGATCCGCAGCGTGCCGTTCACGCCATGCTTCAGCGACTCCACTTCAAGCTTTAGTCCCTGATAAACCGATACGATCTCGCGCGCCCAGGCGAGCACCCTTTCGCCTTCAGCGGTAAAACCATCAAAGTTATTGCTGCGGTTGATCAGCGACAGGCCTAATTCGCGCTCCAGATTCTTCAGGCGCATTGAAAGGGTCGGCTGGCTGACAAAGCTGGCCTCCGCGGCGCGGCCGAAATGACGCTCACGCTCCAGATTGCACAGATAAATAAGTTGTTTTATATCCATAGTTATTATAATTCAGTAAGTTAGGATAGATAAAATCGGGGTGCGTGAAAATTATGTACTCGCAGGCGTACTGACTTAAAATTTAACATGCCTTCCTGATGGGTTATCCGTCGAGCAGAGGGACCTCTGGTCTCTTTATAGCGTGATTATCTTAGCATACTCACTATCTGCCTCCGAGATTGCTGCCATGCAGGCTTTTGCACAAAGCTCTTTGTGCTAACCATGGGACAAAAATAAAACGCCATAGCTGGTCTGAAGACACTGAAAGACCGTTGTTAAAAAGGCGGTCAAAGGCCGCCATCATTCGTTTCGCGCTTAAAACGGTAAAAGTTTACGCATTGAATCTGTAGGTCACCCACTCGGTGCCATTCCAGATGGCGCCCTGCGGATTAGCTGGCACCAGCTCGGTATGATAGGTCAGGCGTTCTCCAGGGTAAGGTTGATAATTTTTACTGATATTCGAACTCAGGTTCATTTCCTTCGCGGCGCTGCCAAATAACTTTTTACCCATTCCATAATGGTTGGCGCCCTCCAGACGCAGAGGCCCTTCTACAGTTGTGCCAGAGAGGATCAACGGCGCATCTTCGCTGTCATCCCGCACGTTGCGAAAAGTCAGCCCCCAGGCTTTGGTATTGGTAGTGCCGCCCTGTAAAAGCGCAACCTTGCGCACCTCATTGCCAATAACCTGTACGTTATCAAGCGTCATTTCCCCATTACCCCAGGTCTGGATAAGCGAACTCGCCAGGCCGCCTGTAAGCGGCGTTTCACCGGTTTCGTACTCCACAAAGCGAATGGTAAGGTTACGAAGCTGAGTGTTGCTGCCGACATCATAAATAACAGGTGCAGTAAAATCGGCTTTCACCAGGAAGGTGTCACCATCACTGACAAAACCCCGAACATTCGGTGTGGTGCCCGTCGTCAGCCATAAGGGATACATTTTGCTGGCGCTGGTGATGCCTGGATAAGCCCCCTCCTGGTTTTTAGGCCATGCATGGAAGGTATTATCACGAGAATGCACCAGGGCATAGGTGTGTTGGGAACGCAGCGCAACAGCGCCATACAGACGGTTCCCGGAGAAAAGAAAATAGCCGCGTCCATCGATAGCAACGACGCCCGCATTGCCCTCGCTGGCGCTGTTCTGGTTGTTGCCAAAATCAATCAGAAACACCTGTTCTCGATTCAGGTTAAGAAACGTGTTGTTGCAGATGCGCGCCGAATCCTGGCCGCGAACAACCATGCCCGCTGAATTACTCCCTTTCGTCAGCATCACCGTATTATTGGTAAAGCTCAAACCTGCGGATTTGGGGCTTGGCGCGACGCGGTTAAAAATATCCGCCCCGCCATCGACGATAAGCATACAGGAATCAATCGTCACGCCTGTTGTCGCCGCTGAGATAAGCGCACCGTCTTTAGCCGTAAAGGTACAGCCATGCGCTGTCAGTCCCGCTTTATCCGGGGCTGCGCCGCCATACCCCATCTGAGCGTTCTGTAAGTTATCTGGTCTGAGATCGAAATCTTTCGCACTCAGAATAGCCGTAATCGAGGAAAACCCAAGCTGAGGGTTACGCATCAGCCCAGCTGCCGGATCGCAGATGCCGAAAGTCCCGGTGCAGCCATGAAGCCGCATACGGCTGTTTGACGTCTGAAAAGGGATATAGCAGTCACGTACCTGAACGTTATAAAGCGTAACCTCAACATAATTTTCCGCCTTAACGCCCAGCGTATATCCCTCTACCTGACAGTTAATAATGGCATTGCCGGAAGCGATGCGATCGGTGCTTAGCTGTGATTTATTGGCTTCATGAAGATTAAATAAAACATTTGGCACATATTTAGGAAAAGCGAGCTTATTTTGTGACCAGGTCGTTTCATGGTCGACAGGATATTCTTGCCAGATGCCAATATAGCCGCAAATGCCGCCTTTGGTTTGCGTACCCTTCGGCGTAACATAATCAGCCTCAAAGCGACGGGTATTACGTACGGTTGTGCCATCTACCACCATGCCATAGCAGGAGCTGGCAAAAATAAAGCCGCCGGCATGATCCGCGTTTTCAGCGCCGTTAGCCGAGGCAACAACCTGGTTAGCGCTGATATTTTCACCGAGACAATTCTGAATACGCGGGCGATAGCATTTAAGCAGGCGAATGCCATTGCCGTAATTGTTTTTAAACTCGCAGTCGATAAGCTGAAAATAGACGGCGTACTGTACATCCATAAGCCGCGCGCCATTTCCCCAGGGCTTAGCATGGTTGACGCCCGGATTTGCGGCCGTACCGCCCTGATAAGACTGTTTGCTGTAGTCGAATCCAAGCCCTTTGATAGTAAAAGGCGGAAACGGACAGTTGTCCTCAGTTGGGCTATACAGGCTTTCAGAGGCGTTATTATCCTTAACCTTCGCAATCGCGCCTGAACCTGAGCCAAAGAACTGGAAATGCCTTATTTCGTTATACCAGCCGTTGGTTGTTACGCTGGTCACATTAATCAGCGTCTTCTGTTCCCCCTGGGATGGAAAATCATTGGTGTCTTTAGTACGACCATATTTTAGTACCGGCCGCGTCACCTTCTCACCGGCGTCATTCTCTACGGTTTGGGTCGATGCAGTTGCCAACCATAATGCCAGCGCTTTGATATTGTTAAACGAAGCCACCAGCCCGTTTACAACCTGTGCGCCTTTATCACCCGCTTTCGCCGTATATTTCACGGTCTGACCAGCAACAATAAAGCTAAAAACCGTACCGGTAGGATACACGTCATTAGTGGTTAGCGTCGGGTCAGGCGTAATGGTGACAAAAGCGGGATCGGGACTCGTATAGACAGGGGCTATATCTTCCGGCACCAGTACGCAGCCATAGGCATCGATAATGCAGCCAGGATCCTCTGGTTTGGCCACCAGTAAAATACGCGCCTCTCCGGTATCAGCGGAACCAATACGCCGGGACGTTTCAAACCCGCTGCCAATATTGACCTTGCCGACGGGCATTTTGATGGTTCTTCCTGTTGACAGACCATACTGCCAGGCTTTAATCAAATTTTTACGGCAATCGGTTTTCCCATCGGCGACCACACCGAACCAGGAGGCCTGGATATCGCCGGTAAACTGACGTTTCATCCGCTTATTGTTTGCTGCGATTATCGTTAAGGCTTCGTCTTCAGCCGTCTCTGTATCATCAGGATCGTATTTAAAGAAGCCGTCATTAAAAAAGACCATGGCGCCACGCTGTGGATCCATATTTTTAATTTGTTGAATGTTTTCAGCGGTACTGTAACCCGTATCAGGAAGCGCCTGTACTGCGGTTTGCGTTGTTTGGGTTGTCATTGAGGTTTCCTTATTGCAGAGAAAATAGTGGAATAAATAAATCTGTTTTCTGAACGATGGATTAAATAACGGTAAAACGTCATAGATTGATTCAGGCATTTCCCCCGATAATGCTGTTCAAGTCTGGTTATTACTGTCTGGCGGGTTCGACTCGGTTTTTGCGGATGAGATAATTCTGCTCAGCGATGTCAGTAAAGATGAGCTGACCGGTTATTCAGATAAAAGCTGCCGACTGCGCATGTCCCAGCCGGTTGCGTTGCCGCACAAAATAATGCACGCGTGCCGCCGCTGCGTTTGCGAGAAACGCACGATGAGTTATCGAAAGCAGTAAAAGCGCGACGGCTGAGGTGTAAAAAAGGCCGCCCGGAGGCGACCCTTGGTAAGGATTATAGAGGAGCCGCCGTCAGAGGCTTTCCCTGCCTGCGGATTCGGAGGCCGGTGCTGTCCATCTTGTCGACGGCGGCTGGAAATACTATACCCCCATAAAATGCCGAAAACGAAAAATACAGAGTATGCCTGGATGACGTTGCACCTTATTCAATGCTGCGCTGGCCCTGGTTCACCGTCGCGTTATCGATGATGCGAATTGCCGTACCGTCCTGCTGCTTGATGATATTCAACGGCACGCCGTCTGATTTACGCGTCACCAGTACGTTAATGTCTTTTTCATCATCACAGTGACAGTCACCCTGCGACGAGAGCGCAACTGCGGCTTGCTGTGTTGATAACAGTCCCGCGTTGGCGGCGGGCCGGGATGGTAAAGAGCGATGCCGCAGATGCGGCGGCCAGCAGCGCTGGCGTTGTTCTTTGCTAAGCATTGCAGTCAGGTTTTCCTGGCTACCTCTGTCGGCAGCGCCTCTACTCGAGGAGATGCACATGGCGTCCCTTGAAGCTATCGCGCCGATTAACCTGCGTTCATGTTTAAAATCTCTGGCTGACGCTTTCCTGTCTGCCCACTGCACGCTATAATTAAAGAACACTTAAATTATCTATCTAAAGGAAACTTAAGTCAAGCAGATTTAAGATATCTTAACTATGACAATGAAAACGATTGGCGATCGCCTGCGCGCGAGACGCAAAGAGTTAAGGTTAACGCAAAAGGATTTAGCGTCGCGGGTGGGTGTTTCTCATGTCGCCATCTCGCAGTGGGAAAAAGACGAGACCGCGCCCAGAGGCGATAACCTGCTTCGTCTGTCGGAAGCGCTGGGCTGCGCGCCCGCTTATCTCCATACGGGTGATGGCGCAGCGACGAATGTCGCCCCCGGTTCGATAGATTTTCGCGCCGTGCCTGTTATTAGCTATGTGCAGGCCGGTTACTGGACGGCTGAGTGCACAATCCGTTCTATAGAGGGAGATATAGAGTTTCTGCATACAAATATGGAACTATCAGACTCAGCTTTTACCTTGATTATCAAGGGAAACTCAATGGAACCGGATTTTCGTGAAGGCGATGCGGTGGTGATCGACCCTGAGGTGATCCCGCTTCCCGGCGACTTTGTGGTAGCGAAGAACGGTGAAGAAGAAGCGCTGTTTAAAAAGTATCGACCGCGCGGCGTTATCGCGGGCCAGGAGGTATTTGAGCTGGTTCCGCTTAATGAAGATTACCCCACTCTGCGTTCGGATCAGGTACCAATACGTATCATCGGCACCATGATTGAGCATCGCAGATACCGAAAAAGACGCTCCTGATAGCATATTCAACCCGCCAACGTGCGGGTTTTTATCCCGTTTCTTATACTCACCCACCTTACTACCTAACATTTAAGCAAATCTGTAATATTTAAGTTATCTTAACATATCATCTTGACTATATATTTAAGTTATCTTAAATTAAATATAGCGACAGGATCTGTGTACCTCAAACAGCGTTGCCCTCACTACGTCAGGCGCGACCAGTGCGCAGAGTAAAAGACAAAAACAACGTCTTTAACCCGGACAGTTTCAGGAGATGTCTATGACCACTATTATTTACGGTCAGTCAATCGCAGTAAATGCCAGGGCACGTCGTCATGCTCGTCGCCGTGCCGCCGCACTGGAACGCGATTCTCTGGAAAAGATCGTGGATGCGGACGTTAGCGTGCGACCAGTCGTTGATGCACCGACAACATCGCATCATCTGAGCCGTATTGATAAGGCAGTTAACTCCCCTTCACTGCGCGAACGCAATAAAAGCGGGACAGTTTGCCTGCCAGCCGTAGCGCTTTATGCGGGAGGGAGGCGCAAGCACTACAAAAGAAAGGAATAAGAGCGGCAAAGGAGGTTTGCCAGGTCAGCGGGTCAGGCAGACCTGCTTTTAGCGGTAAATGTCAGGCGCGCTTTATCACAGGACGCGCCTTTCATGATTAGCCATTTACTGATGATTCGATTTCTCGCCGAAAAAGTAGAATCCCAGCGGCAGAGAGAAGATAAGGGTTAGCACCAGGGTATAGACGATAACCATCGCACCCTGTAACAGATACATCTGCATTGACCACTCCGAGAGCGGCAGGTTGTACTCTTCGATGACGCCGCCGATAGTGGCGCGAATAAGGATCGCTAACGCCACGCAAAATACAGCGGAAATGGAGAGCAAAAACTTTTTACCTTCAGGCCGTTTTAATTTCTCGCGTATCACATCTTTTCTCCTGTGAGAGATTATCGCTGCGCGCTACTTTACCATTAATGACGTTTTATTACCCGCCCCGACGCTTTTTTTGCCGTTAAGGAAACGCCGCCATCGTACTGTCAGCCACCCTTTGGCGCTTTCACAGCCTCTCCCCTTCGCGCCTACTTAATTGTCAACAAAATAATTACAAAGTTAATTATTACGTTGTGCTGGACAACGCTATCATCTCTTCTGGTAAGGTATGCGCCACAAACGCCAGGAACAGGAAACCGCCATGCTGTCTACTCTCATCTATCGCAGCCATCTTTGTGATGACGTTCCGGTAAAAATCCTGGAAGAGATGGTGAGCAAAGCCAATAAGCTCAACGAATCTTATGATGTTACCGGCATTCTGCTGTTTAACGGCACGCACTTTTTCCAGGTTCTGGAAGGTCCCGAAGAGGCCGTACTCGCCATTTACCAGCGCATCTGTAACGATCGCCGCCACCATAATCTGGTGGAGTTGTTACGCGACTACGCGCCTTCTCGCCGGTTCGGCAACGTCGGGATGGAGCTGTTTAATCTGCAAGAGTATGACCCGGCCTCGGTGTTACAGGCGGTGCTGGATAAAGGCACGACTAAATACCAGCTGACCTATGACGACAGAGCGCTACTCTTTATCCGCACCTTTGTCGAGGCGCGGGAAAAAGAGAACTATTTTGAAGTGCCGCCAGCGGATGCCTGGGATTTCCTGATCGACGAAGAGACGCATCCGGCGAAAGAAACCACGGTCTCCGATACACAGCCCTGGCACTACGCTTTTCAGCCGATTATCGACCCTTTTTCACGATCTATCGTCTCGCTGGAAGCGCTGATGCGCAGCGCCGAGGGTGGCTCTCCCCGCGCCTGTCTCACGCAGCCCGATCGTGAAGCCGCTTATGAGATCGATCTGAAATCGAAGAAACAGGCTTTCGCGCTGGCGAAAAAATTTGGCGTCGATGGGCTGACGCTTTCAATCAACCTGTTGCCGATGTCGCTGGTGGTGGTGCCCAGAGCGGTTGAGTTCCTACTGGAGGAAATTGCGGCGCATGGCCTCGTGCCTGAGCAAATCACGGTTGAGCTGACCGAAAATGAAGTGATTTCGCGTGAGGAAGCGTTCGAAACGGCGATTAAGCAGTTAAAAGCGGCGGGCATCAGCCTGGCGATCGATAATTTTGGCGCCGGCTCGGCGGGCCTGCTGCTGCTGACGCGCGTTCAGCCCAATAAGATCAAAATCGATCGCGATATCATTCACGACGTACATAAAAGCGGCCCTAAACAGGCGATTGTTCAGGCGATCATAAAATGCTGTTCGTCGCTGGAAATTTCAGTGATTGCGGAAGGCGTAGAGAAACCTGAAGAGTGGATGTGGCTCGAAGCGGCGGGCGTCTATAACTTTCAGGGGCCGCTGTTTGCCAAACCGAAACTGAACGGCATTGCGGCCGTCGCCTGGCCGGAGAAGAACTAAAGTAAAGGGCGGCTTCTGCCGCCCTTTATCTCGATGTTGTTAAATGGACAGAAACGGATCAGCGCTGGCGCCGGTCTGTGCCTCTGCGCATTATCGAAAAGCGCTAACCTGACCTTATCAGGCGTGGCTTGCCGCCGCCTTTTCCAGCGCCGCCTGAATGGCTTCCGACAGCTCATTGATTTCAAACTTGGCCACGTAGCCGTCAGCGCCCACTTTACGGACGTGCTCTTCGTTCGCGCTGCCGGAAAGCGAAGAGTGAATGACTACCGGAATTTTTTTCAGATGTTCTTCGCGTTTAATATTGCGCGTCAGGGTAAAGCCATCCATCTCCGGCATCTCCAGGTCGGTCAGCACCAGCCCGATACGGTCGCTGATCGGCTGCCCCGCCGCCTGCGCTTCCAGCGCAATCGCCTTAATGTTTTCCCAGGCCTCCAGACCGGTGGTATGCATAATCGCCGGCAGGCCCATGGTTTTCAGCCCCTGCTCCAGCATTGAACGCGCCACTTTTGAATCTTCCGCCACGATCACCGACGCGCCCGGTTTTATTTTAAACGCGCGCTCCTGGATTTCCTTCGGCGCCGCGTCGCGTACGGAAGGAATAATATCGTAAAGGATCTGCTCTACGTCCAGTACCATTGCCAGACTGTTGCTCTGCCCGTCGCTGTCCAGGCAGGCGATGCTGGTAATATTACGGCTGCTGACGCCCGACTCGGCGGTATGCACCTGACTCCAGTCAAGACGCACGATATTGTCCACCGACTCAACGGCGAACGCCTGGGTGCTGCGCGCATACTCGGTCACCAGCAGCAGATTGAGGCCGCTAGTAGGCGTGCAGCCGGCAACGGCAGCCAAATCGATAACCGGGATAATCTGTTCACGGATATTGGCCATGCCGAGCAGCGGCGACTGCATGCCCGCCGCGCGGGTGATAGTCGGCATCGGCACGATTTCGCGTAGTTTAAAAACGTTAATGCCAAACAGCTCTGCTTTCTCGCTATCGGGAGACGATCCCAGCCGGAATAATAACAGTTCGAATTTGTTAGATAAGGCGAGATTCGCTCTCTCATCAATATCTTTCTGGAAGTTATCCATTTTTACCTCTGGGTTATTATTGTGGCTGGCTCAGGCTCACAATGCGATTTCTGTAGGGCGTTTCAGCCGTTTCCGGCCCGATAACGTTTATGCTTATGCTGCCGCTCTAATAAGTTATCGGCAGATAAAAATAAAAATACAGAGGCAAAGCGCTATCTCTCTGCGCTTTCTGTTCTATTACTCACAGTTTGGCGAGAAGAAAACGGCAGAGATCCGGGTAACGACGGGCAATAATGCGTGAATGCAGAGGGCGAAAAAAACCCCGATCGGGTCAGATCAGGGTTATCGGCATTAACAGGGGAAGGATTAATGTTTGCCTTCGGTATCGTAGGGATCGCCCGTATCATCACCGCTGTCATCGCGCTTACGCGGGATTTCTCCTTCCTGATCCGGCGCGCCGTTGGCGGCAAAATCATCTTCTTCATAAGGATTAGGCGCGTGCGGCGCATCTTCAGGCAGACCGTGATGCTCATTATCGTCCGGGTAAGGCTTGTTGTGATCGGGGCGTTCTGACATAGGTTCCTCCATTAACTCAGGTAAGTTAATAAAGTATAGGCGATAGCCCGGGATAGCGCTGTGGCGGGAGCGGAGAAGACGGTAATCGTGGTCCGGCGGCAATCGATATCTCAGCGGTGCTCGGCGGGTTGACCGATCGGGCAAATAAAAAGGCCACCCTCAGGTAGCCTTCTGTTTAAATTTAATTTTATTTATAGTGCTACTGAAATAAAGCGATATCAGTATGGGGTTCCCCTGGTGTGGCGGTACTCGCGTACCATCTGCTCGTTTACGGACGCAAATTTCGGACTGCAAGCAGCATTTAGGTGGTTTTATACAAAACCGGACGAACCGTAACCGAGCAGACGCCGCCATTATTTATAAAATTAATTTATGGTTCTACTCCCCTAAAGTACAGGTCAACCCCTGACTATAGTCAATCTGACATAACGTCGAAAAAAACCTCATCGCCCTGCAAGCCGCGCCCCGCCTCATTTTTTCGACAATGGCGCATAAATATGGAACCGATTTCAGACGACGCCCAATGCTGTTTTTACCTCGTTAGCAATTTTTTCAACCTGCGGTCCATAAATAACCTGCACGTCATGGTCGCTGACACGGTTGACGCCGTTGGCGCCGGTGGTCATCAACGTCTGGTCTACCACCTCTTTCATATCTTTCACCCGCACGCGCAGGCGTGTAAAGCAGCAGTCGACCTCTTCAATGTTCGCTTCACCACCGAGGCCGCTGATGATTACACGGGTACGCTCATCGGCGCTGACCGCCTGCGCTGGCGCCTCTTGATCTTCCGATTCGCGTCCTGGGGTTTCCACATTCATGCGCCTGATAACAAATTTAAAGCCGTAATAATAGAGCGGCGCGTAGACAGCACCGAGCGCCAGCGTCCACCACCAGTGGGTTTTCGCGCCGCCGAGAATGCCAAATACCACCAGGTCGATAGCGCCGCCCTGCACGTTGCCAATCATCAGATGCAGCGCCGACATCAGCATAAACGAGAGGCCGGTCAGCAAGGCGTGCAGCACATACAGCACCGGCGAGACGAAGATAAAACAGAACTCCAGCGGTTCGGTAATGCCGGTGGTAAATGAGGTGAGCGCGCCAGCCAGCACCAGCGCCTTGACGCGCTGCTTATGCTCCGGGCGCGCGGTGTGGTAGATCGCCAGCGCCGCAGCCGGCAGGCCAAACATCATCACCGGAATTTTCCCCTGCGCGAGAAAGCGCGTGGCGCCGCGCACGGTTTCATCGGGAATGGAGCCGGGATGGGTCAGCGAGGTGTTGAAAATATTAAGCGCGCCGACGATGGTTTGGTTATCCACGGTAGCGATGCCGCCGATCGGCGTAAAGCGCACGGTTTCATTGAGAATATGATGCAGCCCGGTCGGGATCAGCAGGCGTTCGCAGGTGCCAAGCAGAAACGCGCCGTACTGCCCGCTTTTGCCGATAAACTCCCCTACCCAGGCGATGCCGGCGCCGATAGTCGGCCAGATTAACGCCAGCAGCACGCCCACCAGCGGCAGCACGACGACGGTAACGATCGGCACGAAGCGCCGACCGCCGAAGAAGCTGATCGCCGTCGGCAGCTGCTGGGTATAAAACCGGTTATGCAGCATTACCGTCAGCAAACCGGCAATCACCCCGCCCAGCACGCTCATGTTGAAGGTGAAGATGCCCAACATCTGGATATATTCCGCCGAGGTCATCATCGCGGCGGTCTGATCCATTCCGGCCCGTTGCAGCGCCTCTGGCGTGGTGGTCTGCGCCGTCAGCCCTTTCGCGGCGAGCGTGGCGCTAATGCCGACATGCATGGCGATAAAACCGATAACGGAGGCGAACGCGGCGGTCGGCTTTTCCGCTTTCGCCAGGCCGATGGCGCTGGCAACGGCAAAAAAGACCGGCAGGTTGGCGAACAACGCCCCCGCCACTTTACGGATAAAGCCGATAATAATTTGCGGCGTCTGCATATTGGCGAACGCGTCGCCGGTTATGGCGGGATTCTGCATGGCCGCAGCGACGCCCAGGAAAATACCGGCTGCGGCTATGACAGAAATAGGCATCATCAATGCTTTGCCGAACGCGTGAACTTTACTGGTAAAATCTTTCATAAATCGTCTCTGTTGCTGGCCAGAAAGCTTCAGTATTAGCCAGTGAGACGCTTAGCACCGCACAGCCCGCTGCGGTCAACGAACAAAGTTTGAACAACCTCACATTTTCCCGCCGCGCGATAAAGGAAAACTATCACACCATTAAGTCAATCAATTAGACAAAATATTTAACTCGCCGCAGACTCCTCCGCAAAAGAAGCAATAAATAATTAACAATTCATACACACCAGAAACCTGCACTCATCATGAAATTTAAATCGCAAATTAAACCGTACCAGGCCGCGGCGGGCGGCTGGGGCTCTCTCGAAGCCACGACCCGTTTCGTTATCGACAGCAAACAGGCGCTGAAAAATATGCGTAACCTGATGCGCATGAATAAGGCCAAAGGCTTCGACTGCCCTGGCTGCGCCTGGGGCGACGACAACAAAAGCACCTTCAGCTTCTGTGAGAACGGCGCCAAGGCGGTGACCTGGGAAGCGACGCGCCGCTTTATCGACGCCGAGTTTTTCGCCGCCCACAGCGTGAGCAAACTCTATGCGCAGAGCGACTATTTTCTGGAATATCAGGGCCGCCTGACCGAACCGTTGCGCTATAACCGCCTGACCGACCATTACGAGCCGATCAGCTGGGACAACGCTTTCGCGCTGATCGCCCAGCATATTCACGCGATGGATAACCCCAATCAGATGGAGCTCTACACCTCCGGGCGCGCCAGCAACGAAGCCTCCTGGCTCTATCAGCTGTTTGGCCGCATGGTCGGCACCAACAACTTCCCCGACTGCTCCAATATGTGTCACGAAGCGAGCGGCAGCGGCCTGAAGCGCAGCATCGGCGTGGGCAAAGGCACTATCCGTCTGGATGATTTCGATCACGCGGACGCGATTTTCGTCTTTGGTCAGAACCCTGGCACCAACCACCCGCGCATGCTGCACAGCCTGCGTCACGCCGCCGATCGCGGCGCGAAGATCGTCACCTTCAACACCCTGCGCGAGCGCGGACTGGAGCGTTTCGCCGATCCGCAAAAACCGCTGGAAGTGGTGACCTCGAAAGCGGGCGCCATCAGCTCTACCTATTACCAGCCGAACCTGGGCGGCGATATGGCCGCGGTGCGCGGCATGGTCAAGGCGCTGGCGGAAACCCATCGCGCCCGCATCGCCGCGGGCGAAAAAGGCCTGTTTGACGAAGCCTTTATTAACGCGGCGACGCAGGGCGTGGAAGATTATCTGGCGGCGGTAGACGCTACCAGCTGGGAGCAGATCGAGCAGCAGTCTGGCCTGAGCGAGCAGCAGCTGCGCGAAGCGGCGGCAATCTATCAGAGCGCCGATCGCGTTATCTGTACCTGGGCGATGGGCATCACGCAGCATAAACACTCCGTCGACACCGTGCGCGAGATTGTTAACCTGCAGCTGCTGTTTGGACAGCTCGGCAAGAAAGGCGCCGGCCTCTGCCCGGTGCGCGGCCACAGCAATGTGCAGGGCAACCGTACGATGGGCATCGATGAGAAGCCGTCTCAGGCGTTCCTCGACGCGCTGGCGAATCACTTCAATTTCGAACCGCCGCGCGCGCCGGGCCACAACACCGTTGAAGCGCTGGAAGCGATGCTGCGCGACGAGATCAAAGTGCTGATCGCGCTGGGCGGCAACCTTGCCGCCGCCGCGCCGGATAGCCCGCGCACCGAAGAAGCGATGCAGCGTTGCGGCCTGACCGTGCATATCAGCACCAAGCTGAACCGCAGCCATCTGGTGCCGGGCAAAGAGAGCCTGATTCTGCCGACGCTGGGCCGTACCGAGCAGGATATTCAGGCGACCGGTTCGCAGTTTATTACCGTAGAAGATTCTTTCAGCATGGTGCACGCCTCTGAAGGCGTCGGCAAACCGCTGGCCGATACGCAGCGTTCTGAAACTGCTATCGTGGCAGGCATCGCCAATGCGGTGCTCAGCAGCTTTAAGGTCGACTGGCTGGCGCTGGCGGCGGATTACAACAAAATCCGCGATCATATCGCCGCGACCATCCCGGGCTTTGCCGATTTCAATAAGAAGTGCGAGCAGCCGGGCGGCTTCTATCTGGGCAACGCCGCGGCGGAGCTGCGTTTCAACACGCCGGGCGGCAAAGCGCATTTCAGCGCCGCCGCGCTGCCGACCTCGCTATTCCCGCAGCTGGGCGACGTCAAAGTGCCGTTTACGTTGCAGTCGCTGCGCTCGCATGACCAGTACAACACTACGATTTACGGCCTCGATGACCGTTATCGCGGCGTGTACGGCCAGCGCGAAGTGCTGTTCATCAACCCGGAAGATATGAGCGAACTGGGCTACGAGGCCGGTCAGAACGTTGATATCGAAACCCTGTGGAATGACGGCATCACCCGTCGCGTCAGCGGCTTTAAGCTGGTGCCTTATAACATTCCGCGCGGCAACCTGGCGGCCTACTACCCGGAAACCAACCCGCTGGTGCCCCTTTCCAGCTTTGGCGACGGCAGCGGCACGCCGACCTCCAAATCGGTGCCGGTGAAAATTTCTTTGACGCCTGAAGTGGTCACGCAGCGTATTGCCTGATAGCCTGTAAGCCCGTGTAAAAAGCCGGATCTTTCCGGCTTTTTACGTTTATTACACCTTGCCGCAGAACAGGTAATCGCGTAAAACTGTCTGCCGCTCTTAGGCCACGAAACTGAATTCAACTATGTTCCAGGATAATCCGCTGCTTGCGCAGCTCAAAGAGAAGCTCCATGCCCAGACGCCGCGTGTCGAAGGGGTGGTAAAAGGCACCGAAAAAGGTTTCGGTTTCTTAGAAGTCGATGCGCAGAAAAGCTACTTTATTCCGCCGCCGCAGATGAAAAAAGTGATGGCGGGCGACCGCGTTATCGCTGCGTTGCAAACCGATAAAGACCGCGAAATCGCCGAGCCGGAGACGCTGGTTGAGCCATTCCTGACGCGCTTTGTTGGCCGGGTGCAGAAAAAAGATGACCGCCTTTCTATCGTTCCCGATCATCCGCTGATTAAAGACAACATTCCCTGCCGTCCTGTGCGTAGCCTGCAACATGATTTTCAGGCAGGCGACTGGGCCGTGGCGGAAATGCGTCGCCATCCGTTAAAAGGCGATCGTGGATTTTACGCGGAGCTTACCGAATTTATCACCACCGGCGACGATCATCTGGCGCCGTGGTGGGTGACACTGTCACGTCACAATCTGGAGCGCGAAGCCCCAGCGGTTGAATTCAGCGAGATGCTGGACGAGCAACTGGCACGCGAAGATCTCACCGCGCTCGATTTCGTCACCATCGACAGCGCCAGCACCGAAGATATGGACGATGCGCTCTATGTCGAAGAACTGGCGGACAACGCGCTGCGTCTGACCATCGCCATTGCCGATCCGACCGCCTGGGTGCCGGCCGACAGCAAGCTGGACGCCATGGCCGCCGAGCGCGCGTTCACCAACTATCTGCCGGGCTTTAATATCCCGATGCTGCCGCGCGAACTTTCTGACAACGTCTGCTCACTGCGTCCCAACGAACGCCGCCCGGCGCTCGCCTGTCGCGTTACCGTGGCGCAGGACGGCGCGCTCTCCGACGTGCAATTTTTCGCCGCCTGGATCGAATCGAAAGCCAAGCTGGTTTACGACGAGGTTTCCGACTGGCTGGAGAACAGCGGCGAATGGCAGCCGCAGAGTGAAGCGATCGCGCAGCAGATCCGTTTACTGCATCGTCTCTGCCAGGCGCGCGTCCAATGGCGCCAGCAGCATGCGCTGGTGTTTAAAGATCGCCCCGACTACCGCTTCCTGCTGGGTGAAAAAGGCGAAGTGCTGGACATTATCGCCGAGCCGCGCCGCATCGCCAACCGCATTGTGGAAGAAGCGATGATCGCCGCCAACATCTGCGCCGCGATGGTGCTGCGCGAGAAGCTTGGCTTCGGCATCTATAACGTTCACCTGGGCTTCGATCTTGCAAATGCCGAACAGGCGGCGGCCGTGCTGGCGAACCACGGCGTGACCGCCGACGCCGCCGCGATGGCGACGCTGGAAGGTTTCCGCGAGCTGCGTCGCCAGCTGGACGCGCAGCCGACCCAGTTCCTCGACAGCCGTATCCGCCGCTTCCAGTCGTTTGCGGAAATCAGCACCGAGCCTGGCCCGCATTTCGGCCTCGGCCTTGAAGCATACGCCACCTGGACTTCCCCGATCCGTAAGTATGGCGATATGGTCAACCATCGTCTGCTGAAAGCGATTATCCGTGGTGAAAGCGCCCAGCGCCCAACCGAAGAGGTGACGCTGAAGATGGGCGAGCGTCGTCGTCTGAACCGTATGGCTGAACGCGACGTTAGCGACTGGCTCTACGCGCGCTTCCTGCAAAAAGCGGCGGGCAGCGATACCCGTTTCAGCGCCGAGATCATTGACGTTTCCCGCGGCGGCATGCGCGTGCGCCTGCTGGATAACGGTGCCGTCGCCTTTATTCCGGCCCCGTTCATTCACGCCGTGCGCGATGAGCTGGTATGCAGCCAGGAAAACGGTACGGTACAGGTAAAAGGCGAAGTGGTGTATCGCGTGACCGACGTGATTGAGGTGACCATCGCCGAAGTACGGATGGAAACTCGCAGCATCGTCGCACGTCCGGCAGCCTAATTAGATTGCCCCCAGGGACAGCGTCTGCGCTGTCCCTTCTTTTTTCCTTATCGCGTTGCCCGCCCCGCAGTAAAAAACGCCTGCCGCCTCACACTTCTCTTAAATATCCCTTTCTTTAACAATTCATTAAATTATTTTTAACTTGTTATTCCTTCCGACCCTCTTCCCTCTGGATCTAACAAGGAGTTAGTCATGAGAAACGTCAAAACCGGTTTGATCTGGTTAGCCGTGGCGTTGATTGGCGCGTTTGCATTCGCCATGCTGGCGATTAATCGGGGCGAGCCGGTTAACGCCGTCTGGCTGGTGGTCGCTGCGGTGGCCAGCTACAGCATCGCCTATCGCTTTTACAGTCTGTTTATCGCCAGAAATATTTTTGAGCTTAACGACAATCGAATAACCCCTGCCGAGCGCTATAACGACGGACTCGACTACGTGCCCACCAACAAATGGGTGCTGTTTGGCCATCACTTTGCCGCTATCGCCGGAGCCGGTCCGCTGGTTGGACCGATTTTGGCGGCGCAGATGGGTTTTCTGCCCGGCACTATCTGGATTCTGGTGGGCGTGATGCTGGCGGGCGCAGTGCAAGATTTTCTGGTGCTGTTTATCTCTACGCGCCGCGACGGTCGCTCGCTGGGCGAAATGGCGCGTCAGGAACTGGGCGCGTTCGCTGGCGTGATCACCATGCTCGGCGCGCTGGGCGTGATGATTATCATCCTCTCGGCGCTGGCGCTGGTGGTGGTAAAAGCGCTGGCGAACAGTCCCTCGCCGCCACCATTCCAATCGCGCTGTTTATGGGCATCTGGATGCGGTTTCTGCGCCCCGGCAAAATCGCAGAGGTATCGATTATCGGCTTTGTGCTGATGATGGCGGCAATTATTTACGGCGGCGATATTGCGCAGCACCCTTACTGGGGCCCCTTCTTTACGCTGAAGGGGACCACCCTGACCTGGGTGCTGGTCGCCTACGGCTTTATCGCCTCGGTACTGCCGGTATGGCTGCTGCTGGCGCCGCGTGATTATCTTTCCACTTTCCTGAAAATCGGCGTAATCGTCGGCTTGGCGATCGGCATTCTTTTTGCCATGCCGGAGATGAAGATGCCGGCAATTTCACGCTTTATCGACGGCAGCGGCCCGGTTTTCTCCGGCGCGCTGTTCCCCTTCCTGTTTATCACCATCGCCTGCGGCGCGATTTCCGGCTTTCATGCGCTGGTCTCCAGCGGCACGACGCCCAAGCTGGTGGAGCGGGAAAGCCACATCCGCTTTATCGGCTACGGCGCGATGCTGATGGAGTCGTTTGTGGCGATCATGGCGCTGATCTGCGCCTCGGTGATCGATCCGGGCGTCTACTTCGCGATGAACTCCCCGGCGGCGCTGATCGGCACGACCGTGGAAAACGCTTCACAGGTGATTAACGGTTGGGGCTTTGTGGTGACGCCGGAGATGCTGAACGGCATCGCGCGCGACGTCGGCGAAGCGTCGATCCTGTCGCGCGCCGGCGGCGCGCCTACTTTCGCCGTCGGCATGGCGCATATTATTACCGACGTGTTTAACAGCCGCGCAATGATGGCCTTCTGGTATCACTTCGCTATTCTGTTCGAGGCGCTGTTTATTCTTACCGCCGTCGACGCCGGGACCCGCGCCTGCCGTTTTATGGTGCAGGACCTGGCCGGTACGCTGATTCCGGGCCTGGCGAACAACCGCTCCTGGCTCGGCAATATGGCGGGCACCACCGTAGCGGTGGCGGGCTGGGGCTTTTTCGTTTATCAGGGCGTGGTCGATCCGCTGGGCGGCATCAATACCCTCTGGCCCCTGTTCGGCATTGGCAATCAGATGCTGGCGTCGATGGCGCTGATTCTGGGCACCGTGGTGCTGTTTAAGATGAAGAAACAGCGCTACGCCTGGGTGACGATTCTGCCAACGGCGTGGCTGTTTGTTACCTCAATGACCGCTGGCTGGCAGAAAATCTTCCATGAAAAACCCGCGATCGGTTTTCTTGCCCAGGCCAATAAGTTCAGCAAGGCGATTGATGAAGGCGTGGTGATCGCGCCGGCGAAAAGCGTCGCGGATATGCAAACCATTGTGTTAAGCAATCAGATTAACGCCGCGCTCTGCGCTTTCTTTATGCTGGTGGCGGTTACCATGCTGATCGCCGCGTTCTTTGTCATTCGCCGCGCGCTGAAAAGCGAACGCCCCACTACGCATGAGACCGACGCGGCGCTGCGTAAGGAGGCCCGTCATGTCTGATTTTTTTTCGCTGGCGCCTCCTAAAACGGGAAAAATTTATCGCTGTCGTCCGCTGGCGCCGGCCAGCGCGCCGTCACCGCGAGGGCTGCGCCTGTTCTGGCAACGTCTGGCGCAAAGTTTCCGTCTGATGGTGGGCGTGCAGGATTATCAAAACTATCTGCGTCATATGCAACAGCATCATCCAGCGGCGACGCCGATGACGGAAAAAGCCTTTCATCGCTACTGTCTGGAAGCGCGCTTCCCCAGCAAGGGCGGCAAAATCGGAAAGTGCCCCTGTTGAAACATCAACAAGTGTTACCTTTCGACGATGGCTGTTAGCATCACAATGTAAATTCAATCCATCCGGCGCCATAATACATGGCGCCTTATTGTTGTCGGCCGCGTAAAATGTTAATTTTTTGCGAGAAAAATATTCTTCCATGAGTGTGCTGTGCTTATATATTTGGCCGGAAAGTATTACTAAAATAACAATAGTCGCGCGATCTGCTTACAGGACGGTCCATATGCTTGAAGATCAGGGACAAACGTTGCTCTTTACGCTGTTTGGCACCCGCAGCCCCTACTGGCACCTTACATCCGACAGCGATGCACTCCGGCTGTCACGCGAAGAGCTGGCGGAAACGAATCTCGCCGTGCCGCTCTCTTCCTCTCAGGCGCAGCTGCTGCGCGCTATGACGGTGGTGACCTCCAGCGTTAACCTGGTGATTAATTTACGCGGCGAAGAACTGCCGATGCATTTTGTCGGCCGCAAGATCAATCAGGATGAATGGGCCGGCACCGCCTCCGCCTGGGGTGACACCTCATCCGTGGCGCGGGATCTAACCCAGGGGCTTTCTTTTGCCGAACAGGTGGTTTCAGAAGCCAATTCGGTCATCGTTATTCTCGATCAGCACGGCAACATTCAGCGTTTCAATCGCCTCAGCGAAGAATATACCGGCCTGAAAGAGCAGGAAGTGATTGGCCGCAACGTGTTTAAGCTCTTTATGACCAAGCAGGAAGCGCTGGCGTCGCGCCGCAATATCACCGGCTTTTTCCGTGACGGCAGCTCTTATGAGGTGGAGCGCTGGGTCAAAACGCGCAAAGGTCAGCGCCTGTTTCTGTTCCGCAATAAATTCGTCCACAGCGGCAGCGGCAAAAATGAAATCTTTCTGATCTGTTCCGGCACCGATATTACTGAAGAACGCCGAGCGCAGGAGCGACTGCGCGTGCTGGCCAATACCGATACCGTGACCGGTCTGCCGAACCGCAACGCCATTCATCAGCGCATGACCGAAGTGCTGGAAAAGCGTGAAGATCGGCAGGTCGGCGTGGTCTATATGGATCTTGATAACTTTAAAAAGGTCAACGACGCCTACGGGCATATGTTCGGCGATCAGCTGTTGCAGGCGGTTTCGCTGGCGGTGCTCTCCTGCCTGGAGCCGGAACAGACGCTGGGACGACTCGGCGGCGACGAATTTATCGTGCTGGCGGAAAAAACCACCCAGGAAGCGCTGGAGGCGTTGGCCGTGCGCATCCTGGCGCGTCTGCGTCAGCCTTTCCGCATCGGTCTGATCGAAGTTTATACCGGCTGTTCAGTGGGCATCGCGCTGGCGCCGCACCATGGCGAAGATCGCGAAAGTCTGATTCGCAACGCCGATACGGCGATGTATCACGCCAAAGAGAACGGCCGCGGTCAGGCTTGCGTCTTTTCGCCGGAAATGAACCAGCGGGTCTTTGAATATCTCTGGCTCGATACCAACCTGCGCAAAGCGCTGGAGCACCAACAGCTGATAATCCATTATCAGCCTAAAATCAGCGAAGGCGGCAAAGTGGTCGGCGCCGAGGCGCTGGTGCGCTGGCTTTCGCCGGAACGCGGCATGATCCCGCCTAACGAATTTATCTCCTATGCCGAAGAGTCCGGTCTGATTGTGCCGCTCGGACGCTGGGTGATGCTGACGGCGTTACAGCAGATTATCGCATGGCGGCGCCAGGGCATTCACCTGCGCGTCGCGGTGAACGTCTCCGCACGGCAGCTGCTCGATCAAAGCATCTATAACGATTTAAAAGAGGCGCTGCAACAGAACGGCATCAGCGTCAGCCCTATTGATATCGAGCTGACCGAAAGCTGTTTGATTGAAAATGAGCAGCAGGCGCTGCGTCTGATGAATCAGTTCCGTGAGTTGGGCGCCGAAGTGCATCTTGATGATTTCGGTACTGGCTATTCGTCGCTGTCGCAGCTGGCGCGCGTGCCGATTGACGCCATTAAGCTCGATCAGAGTTTTGTCCGCAGCGTTAATGAACGTCCGGTTTCACAGTCGCTGGTACATGCGATCGTGGCGGTAGCGAAGGCGCTGCATCTGCGCGTGATTGCCGAAGGCGTGGAAACGGAGCTGGAGGAGCAGTTTCTGCTGGAGAACGGCGTAGATGAGCGGCAGGGTTACTATTACGGGAAGCCAATGCCCGCAGACCAACTGGAGCATTGGCTTGCTCAGCGTCCTGCCAAGCCTTAATTTAATCCGTTAGCTGGCTTTACGCAGCTGCGAACTGAGACGGTTTTGCAGCTGAACCAGCCGCGCCATATAGGCGATATCCTTTTCTTCAATGGAAAAAGCGAAATCGACCCAGTCTTCCGTGATATCCATCAGCTCAGCGCGAGTTAACTGCAGCACGCGCTGACGCGCTTTCAGCATCGCCTTAACGCCATTGAGCTTGGGACGCAGCGTATCGATAAAAGTGCGGGTGGCGCGATAGCTCTCGCCCGGCTGGAACAGCCGGTCCACCAGACCGCGCGTTTCAAACCATTCGGCGGTATGGCTCTCCCCTTCGCAAATCAACTCCTCCGCCAGCTTCATCCCCGCGCGCCGCGCCACCAGCGAGTAGCCCCCCATTCCCGGAAAAAGGTTAAATGCGATCTCCGGAAAACCCATGCGGGCATTATTCTGTGCCAACAGAAAGTGATGCGCCAGCGCCGCTTCAAAGCCGCCGCCCAGCGCGCTGCCTTCCACCATGGCGATAGTCACCGCGCCGGTGTCGAAACCGCGCGCCGCCGCGTGAATGCAGTCCACGCAGGCGCGCGCATAGGCGCGCAGCGCTTCACGCCGTCCATTTTGTATGCAATCAACGAAAAAGCTTAAATCGCCGCCCGCGTTAAACATCTGCGGCACCAGCGAACCAGTCACCCAAAAATCGATGGGCAGGCCGGAGCGCTGCGCGGCATAGCTCAGGTTCATAATCTCCTCTATCAGCCCGTGATTAAAGGAAGGACGCGGCTCCGCACGCAACATCATCCACATGGTGCGGCGCTCCTCTTCGTAATAAGCATCGAGTTGGGTAGTTTGTCCAGCTTCGGTGAACAGTCTGCAGGTGGGTTGGTTAATCACTGACATAGTCTCATCCTCTGTATAATTGATGCGTTAAACGCAACACCAGCGTAATGCAGAGCGAGACAACACTGAATGAAGGACTGATTTTTAAGATAAAAAACAGAAAACCTCCCCGATTGCGCAACCGGAGAGGCGAAAGGAGTCTTATTTAATCGCGGCGCGCTGACTGGCTGCGACGCGGTGGCTTTTCACTCTCTTCGAGTAAACCGCAGTAATGATTGGCACCAGAATCGAGGTAACGATAACCGAGGTGGCGACCAGCGCCGTGGCGGCTGGCGCTACCGGTTTGAACTGCGGCACCATCTCTGCAATCAGCACCGGCGTTGCGACCGCCGCGCCCGCCGAGCTGGAGGCGGCCACGCCTGCCGTGCCGTCCCCGCCGCCAATCAGTCGATCGGCGATAATCAGCGGAATGCCGGTCACGACAATGACGGCGATGCCCAGCATAATGCCCAGCAGGCCGGTTTGCGCAATCACTGAGAGATCGATGGTGTTGCCCAGTGCGAAAGCGAAGAACGGGATGAGCGTCTGCACCGCTTTGCCGAAAAACTCACGCAGTTCCGGATCAAGATTGCCCAGCGCGAAGCCCACCAGGAACGGCAGTACCGCGCCGACAAAGACGTGCGGCTCAAACGAGGCGATGCCGGCAGTGCCCAGAATAACCATGGTCATTAACGGACCGGATTCCAGCGACATCAGCACAAAAGCGCCTGCCTCTTCCTTAGTGCCGTACTGCTGCATCAATGAGGCGTAAAGTCCGCCGTTGGTCATATCCATTGCGGCGACCAGCGCCAGCGTTGACAGCCCGGCGAACATGCCGACTTCAAAGCCGTTCTCCGGCACGATGCGCGAGGCAATGGCGGCAACCACCCAGGCAACGGCGATTTTAGTCACTACCAGCGTGCCCGATTTGCGCAGTACGGTGCCGGTGGCGCTCAATTTAATCGATGCGCCCATACAGAAGAACCAGACGGCCAGAATCGGAACGGTTCCGCTCATCAGTCCGTTGGTAAAAGAGCCGAGATACTTCCCGCCTTCCGGCGCCAGCGTATGGCAAAGCGCCCCCAGAAACAGAGGCACCAGCATCATGCCGCCCGGAATTTTATCGATAGCGCGTTTAATTTGCATGTTGTCTCCCACCTTAGTTAAGCAAGACGACGGATCAATCCTGCGTGCCCATAAGGGCGATGGCGACAACATAGCGCTATTCACTTTCAGAAACAGTGATCTTGTCTGTGAAATTAAAACGCTGTTTCATTATTAAATGAACAGCAGTTTGTTTTTGTGAAGGGCGTCAGCTTTTTTGCCCGTAATAAGCATTGGCGCCATGCTTGCGCAACCAGTGTTTATCAAGCAGCGCCTGCTGCATAGCCGGAAGCGCCGGCGCGAGCTGCTGGCTGAACAGCGCCATATAAGCCAGCTCCTCCAGCACCACTGCGTTATGCACTGCGGCATGCGCGTCTTTGCCCCAGGCGAACGGTCCGTGGGAGTAAACCAGCGCCGCCGGGATTGCCAGCGGCGCAATATCGCGCTGACGCAAGGTTTCAATAATCACGTTACCGGTTTCCCACTCATAACGATCGGCAATCTCCTCATCGGTCATCATGCGCGTACAGGGAACGGCGCCGTAGAAATCATCCGCGTGGGTGGTGCCCCAGGCGGGAATATCACGTCCCGCCTGCGCCCAGATGGTCGCATGGCGCGAATGGGTATGAACGATGCCGCCGACATCGGGCCAGGCGAGATAGAGCGCGCGATGGGTATCGGTGTCGGATGAAGGACGTTTATCCCCTTCTACGATCTCGCCGCTTTCTAACGCCACGACCACCATATCCTCTCGTTTCATGCTGCTGTAGCTGACGCCGGAAGGTTTAATCACCAGCAGACCGTGCTCGCGATCAATCGCGCTGACGTTGCCCCAGGTAAATGTCACCAGATTGTGCTCCGGCAGCGCCAGGTTTGCTTCAAGCACCTGTTCTTTGAGTTGTTCCAGCATAATTTTCCCTTCCAGCATTCTGTGAATGCACTATTGTTAAGGGGCTGGCGCGGCAAAGGTATGGAAGCGCTGGCTGATTAGGCGGCGCAATTTTGCTGTGAAGCGATTTTTGCGCGCTTATTTAGGAGTTTTTAACCTGTTGTAACTTTTGGTAGTGCCTATAATTAGTTTATGCAATTGAACCGGGGGTGATTGTTAGCACCCTTATGGTTAGAAGGTAATTGCTGTTCCTGGCGCATAAAGCAGGATCGGGATCTGTGCAGTTCTGTTGCGCAAGCGGCATGAACAGGGATGTGAACCGATCTAAAATAAACCGTCAGCGGACCTGATACGCAGAGTGAGCCGTCTATACTTAAAGGGTTTCCTCTGTGAGCAACAATTAAGGAGAAGTTATTATGACAAAGAATGCAAAACGCATTTCCGCTACTGTACTGGCCGCTGTGGTCGTGATGTCGCTTTCAGGCTGTAGCAACTGGTCCAAACGCGATCGCAACACAGCTATCGGCGCTGGCGCCGGCGCAATTGGCGGCTCCGTGCTGACCAACGGCAGCGGTTTAGGCACCATTGGCGGCGCCGCAGTTGGTGGTATTATCGGTCACCAGATTGACTGATGCATAATTTATAATAATTACAGGCTACGCAGCGCATCTGCTTATTATTCTCTGACGAGGCCGCTTATTGAGCGGCCTCGTTTTTTATTAACCGCCGGCCAGCTTGACCTTAAAGCCTTTCGCTTCCAGCAGCGCTTTCAGCTCATCGCGCTTATCGCCCTGAATCTCGATAACGCCCTCTTTCGCCGCCCCGCCGCAGCCGCATTTTTTCTTCAGCTCCGCCGCCAGCTTCGTCAGTTCCGCATCATCCAGATCGAGGCCGGTGATCAAGCACACGCCTTTACCCTTGCGCCCGCTGGTCTGCCGTTGAATACGCACGATGCCGTCGCCTTTTGGCCGCGCCGCTTTCAGCTCCGGCTGTGCGATGCGCCCGCCGTCGGTAGAATAGACCAGTGGATTGTCTTTACTCATACGCGCTCCTTCAGTGAAGTCAGAATAGCTTGCAGCGTGGCGGCCGGATCGTCGGACTGGGTGATCGGACGTCCAATCACCATATAGTCCACGCCCGCCTGCTGCGCCTCTACCGGCGTCATAATGCGCCGCTGATCGCCCACCTCGCTGCCTGCCGGACGAATGCCCGGCGTCACAAGCTGAAACGCCTGACCCCGCTGCTGCCTGAACTGCGCCGCCTCGTGCGCCGAGCAGACTACGCCATCAAGGCCGCACTGCTGCGTCAGTCGCGC